>Ga0224511_10004938_pt1 | contig 10298 bp, 4 predicted proteins | sample SF_May12_sed_USG_2_FD_169988 | JGI IMG/M metagenome (GOLD analysis project Ga0224511, IMG submission 169988) | Sediment microbial communities from San Francisco Bay, California, United States - SF_May12_sed_USGS_8_1 | ecosystem: Environmental > Aquatic > Marine > Sediment | place: USA... | reverse complement strand
CAAGGCACAGTGATAGCATTGTAATATAAGGCAGAGAAGGAAAGTGCATCAGGGAGGAAACTGTCTGCCCAAATATCTAGGGATCAATGTTTAATCAAACCTATGAAGAAATACGAAATACGTCAGAGATTTTTTTCATGAAAATGACAAAATGTGGTGACAAATCAAATGCACAAACAGTTGTACTTTGTTCTTTCTAAACCATCTGGTGTGAGGACAATTTCCCAACCATTTACAGGGCGTGGATTTGCAAAAAAAATCAGTTGCCAAACGACTGCATCTATTGAAACCTGGCTCGTCCCAGAACACCGCATTGTGGATTAAAAAGAAAAGTTCCAAAGCTGGATTTCAATGCAACAAGCTTTCTATCCTAATCTTTATACCTATAAAACATGGCAACGAAAGATGAAATTTCTCATTGGGTCTTACCTTGTGTAGAGTTTCCTCTGATTGGTCAACAAGCGTGTCAAGGTGATTTCTAAATGTAAACATCTCCTTCATGTGTAACTTTTTGCAGGCGATCATCTCTAAAAGCTTTCCATAGCCAGTCTTGTTCAGTTCAGATGCAAAGTTTCTATAGTTCTGTAAAACACAAAAGAGGGAATCATATTTATGGTTCTAAACCCAGTGCGCGATTCCCTAGGCTACCGCCTCACTATGTAATTATCGTTCGAATTGAAATCGAACCCAGAAATTTGACACTCGGGTGAAAATAAGGGTTCTATCAAAAAACCTAGTACACTAGTCTTCCAAAGGGTTTATTGGAAAAACTTTTTTCGAGCGATTCTATCACCTGAAACTATAGTCTTTAGCGGGACCCTATTCAGTAAACCAGCTCAAAAATAGCCAATCATCACAGGAAGAAAAATACAAGATCCAAATTCCCAACTGGAATGACTCTAAAATGTGTTGCTCACTCAACCCATGGGGTAAATACGTTCCACAGAGTCATCACTATGCTCCGATATTAGAGCCTTGCGGTATTCTATTACGTTAAACTGAGGGTTTAGAGTTATGACTTAACATAGGACTATCTTGCCTTACGCGGATGACAGTACGCCAATGACCTCTGGATGATCCATGGTTTGCCCTCCATAGAGCTGGGCATCCTTTACCTTTGAGATTCAAATCCAACGAGGGAGAAAGCACAAAGTTATGCAGAAATTTGGAATCAAACCCGGTTCACTCGATCCAAAGCTGAATGCGAGACCCATTAAGCTACCACTTCTCCCTATCACATCATTCCCTGGTGAGAAACCGACAGTTAATACAACAATTTTGCTTCCACATATGCAATGCATTAATAACCATCACCGGATACCGTGAAGCGGAAGCGCTGATCTATTCTTGGGTGATGGGTCGGAGATTGGTTTAATAAGATTGTTGGTGTGATTTTTAGCCGCGGGTATTTTTCTCTATGAAGCAATCATTGGAAAATTATATTTCCTAGGCCTGGTTGGTGTATAAGATATTGATTATTTGTGTAGCTCATCAACTAAATGTGGCACTGGGCATTGGGGAATTAAGAAACTTCACTATTAAAGGTAGAGTGCATATATATACAAGATAGAAACAGAAAAGATTGATGCGGGAGCCTCACCATCCTATACCCATAAAAACTATTTCAAAAGAAAAAGCTTTTGATCCTGAACTGCTTTTACAGCATCACAGCCGCAAAAAATTCTTCACTTAACAAAATTTGTTTGTCTCAAAAGTCAAAACCTATACGTGTTACTAATAACAATGCAGTAGAAGTACGTTCAAGCCAATGTTTTAGGCACAGAGAAAATTGCAATCAGCTGTACAAGACTGTTTATGGGACAGAGCCTCAAATTTAGAATTCAAGTGAAAGAACAAGTCAAAATGAGCCATTTTAGACAACTGTTTCTAAGCCGGTGTAGATCCTTCACATAGGTCATCCAAAGGGTTGCAGTATTAAATCGGCAAAGAGAGTTTATAAGTTCATTTATGAAGGGCTTCCTACTTAAAGATGAGATATATATAAAACCAGTGAGCTTTCTGTACACATGGTAAAATGCATTACCTACACCCAATCACTAGTTGTGGTATGTGTATTCACGGGATCTTTAATCTAATACATATATGCAACATCTTACACACAGGGTACTTGAACATGATCAATGGCTCAATCAAGACACATATTAGTTGAAGAGTGAAGTCTGTGTGCATTTACTAAAAATAATGATTACATTTTAGAGCTTTCTAATTCATTTAGCAATTATTTGGTTTCCCACGTAGTTGTTTTGCACCAGTGATTGAGCACCGGTGATATAGATATAGTTATGTGAACAGTCACTTGAGAAAAAATGATATCGCATGTGCTGCAACACAAATCCTATGTTTTATTTTATATAGCACTAAGGCTCATTTGACTATGAAATTCCGACATATTATATATTGCTTTATGAATTTTATAGTAGAAATTTACTTGTCTTATAGAAGTATTCATATGGGTCAACATGATGAGCGACACTTATCCATCAGAATGAGCAATTCACACTAATATGTATTGCGTATACAATCGCCTTTCGAAGTTTACTAGCGCTAGTTAGGTTGAAATGACAGAGGCAGTCGCATTATGATAAGTCTATAGATAGGAGTCGCTCCAGGTTTACCATATGTTCTGGCCGTAGTTGACTTACAGTGAAGTGAGCTGATTCTATTATCTTATCACAGTGAGACCAAGTTGTGTATATGATGCAATCGGGAAGATTGGAGTTGAGCGGTAACAAAATTTTATCATATCCATTGTCTGATATATGTGATTGGGTATAACAAAAACACAGCTAGACTGTTGGAAATCGTACCCATAATCAGCCAATAAGCAAAAGGAGGCAAGACTTAATTAGAGTATCAGAAAGAAGAAGCGCCATAGACATGAAATACTCAAACTTTTGCCTTCGTGAGGAGGTCTAGCATGAGTCTTAGTGAAAACAAAGGGTTTAGTGACGTCATTCTCTTTATCGTGAGTGGTTCTCCCATTCTCCTCACTCTGTGATCTTCTGACGGAAAGAATTTGTTTTTCAAGGTGGTGCTTGAAGTGCTAGCCTCGTTGGGTGCGATTCATGGCACTACTAATTATTTGATAATCAGTGTGCCTAGAATGAAACCATTACTAGTACTTTTGCCTACTTACTACTTCCGAGTGCTGGTGACCACTAAAACTTGCATCTATATATTTTTATCTCAAGGGATGCAGGTTTGCAGCTTCACTGACTAACCATCACATGACCTGAACAGTCTCCACTGAGATGTAATTACTTGAGATTTGCAGTTGAACGCTTCCCTGGACGTTACTACTATCAGATGCTTGAGTCAATGACCTAATGAAGAGAAATAACTCAGGTCCCACTACATCATAGGCTATACTACTGTGTGTGAACTGTGCCAGTCCAAGCGGCTGTGTCAAATGTGGGCAAGTTTATGACCCAGAAAGTACCCTAATGTGGCATTGATTATCGAACTGCATCACCACCCATGTCACCGAGTCGTTAACCATGTCCCTGTGTCACAAACTAGGCCATTACCCTACCAGCAGTACTGCAGCATAAAAGGGGAGTGTTGTTGTGTCATCCGCTGTGTCAGTGTTAGTTATGTCTCCATGATGCAAACTGTGCTACTGTATATGACACAATGTCACAGAAACCATGCTGCTACTGTGTCATTTCTTAGTTGTATCTCATAGTGAGGCCTTAAAGGTTATTGTAATTAGAAACGACTCTGCTCTGATCAACCTTTAAGCGAGTTTACACGACAGCGGAGATGTGAGGTGAGCAGTAAGTTGTGTACAATTGTCAACGCTTGGGTGCTCACACAAGTGCTAACATTGGCGCCACTGCTTGTGAATTGCTGAAATGGGCAGAAACTTCCGGTAGCTGGTAGGTGGAGACTCGACCCCTCATGCCCTATTTGTTCCCAATGGTGAGCAGCGGCAATCAATCCTATCGTAGCAGTAGCTCATGTTTATATCGGAAGACTTCCACCCCTGGTCTATAGGTCAAGGGCGAACTCGGTAGAGCAGCAAATTTGTGCTGTCATTGGTCACTGCTCTCTCACCTCGGGGCAAAATAGAGAATGCCGCCTATGCACTCCACCGTTGGTGCACCAAAAGATCTCATCCATTTCAGCGGTGCTTAAATGGTGACGCCGATGTTACCCACCCCTCTGTAAATGCCACTTTGCAAAAATGCATAATTCCAGGTCGATCTGGACAATGAGGAAAGTACCAGATGATTCATGATGTAGGGATTGGAGTTATTCTCCCCATAATAATTCTATAATGCATGAATAATAGAAAGCTAAAGACCAGTGCTCAATATTTCGTCTACTGAACCATGAAGTTGTCCTAGTACCACATTTCTTCTTGTGGACCATCCTAAAAACAAGGCCCTGCTATCGACGTAAAATCCTAACCTACCGATTAGCCAAATTACTGCTATTGTTCCCGTTAAAAATATCTTTAACTTTATATCTATTGTTGGGATTGATCCTGTTTCCAATATATTTTTATTGGAAACTACATAAATAGAAAACACATACACAGTCACATCTGGGACAAGTTATGTCTTTAATTATTAATCACGATCACGCATTGTTCATTTCACTCATAGAATAATCAGCTAAGTATGTATTTTCTTGTATCGCAGACAGTGGCGCATGTACGTAGCATTAATTAGATTTGCACACGTCTGTCTGCCCGAGTGTGTGACATATAAACTCTATATATCTATGATGGTGTTTTTATGATTGGGGTTATTTTTATCATTGCACGACTACATTATGACCTTATGCAAAGTCCAAGCTATGAATAGCTATACGACATGGTGTCACAATGAACTCCATAACATTGGTATTATATTGCCTCAAGGTATAGAGGATAACTCTATACCTCTGGGTGCCTGCATGCTGATCCTCAGAGAACGACTTGCGCTTCTGCAAAATTTTTGCAAGGTTGTTGTATACATGAATTAATCTTGCGTACTTGCATAGTTTATGGTGAAAAATAAAAGTTTGAATTGAGGTCGAATGCCCTTCCTGCCATCATCATTGACTTCTGGGATTCGAGGACACAACTAACCTCGGCAGATCGTGTGTTCTAACCACTAAGCCACGGCTGTACCCTTGGCTTGGTAAGTGCGGTTATTACAAAGTATTGTTACTGACCTTGACATCAGTAACAACTTCCTGTAACAGTGATTCCCAGGCGACTCGTAAAGAACTTTGGCCATATTCTGTCCTATAATAATAACAATCATATAAATATAAGCATTGAATTCCGCTCACAACACAATTTAAAAGAATTCAAATCGCGGAACTAAAGAGCCAAGATGGGTTGTATGAGGCTCAAGAGGATTACTGAAACAAATCTTTTACAATTTACTACAGAGCTAGTGATGCGCTGATAGGCGTAGATTTGATTCCATTAGATTTCAAGAATGGACATGTAAATTCGAAAGAAAATCATGATTAAAGTAGCACTTGAACAGCATAATAAGGAAACTTGTACCTCAAGGGACAGAATCAACAGTCTGATCAGGCGTTCTTCAAGCATCTTCTATTTTATGCGTGTGTGCCAAAATTGGTGCTATAGCTTTACACATATAGTGAGAGTCAGTTTTGAAAACGCTGATTCCTCTGAAATGAGACCCCCTGGTTGAATGACTGCTTAATCAAAAGAAAAAGATGAAGAGGGTTTTATAGAATTAGCTTCTTGGACTGGAATATAGGCATCCCGAGAATGATCTGTACATGTACGTGTAGCCTACATGTAGTTATTTGATTTGATAGTTCTATTTTACATGGATAGATTAATGTAAAAAAGACCTCTAGTCTTATTTGACTAGAAGTCTTTTTTACATTAAGGACCATGAAGCAAAGAAAGGGTTGATCAAAGACATTGGTCCGGTAAACAGACTCCATTTGACGGTCCTGGTCAGCGTTAAAAACATCTATATCTTGGGTATCGCGTAATTACGTAGCCGAGTCTCGAAATTATATAAAGTTTTTGCATTAAAAAGGTCTTGATTTAGAGTGTTCCAAAGTCTAGGTGCTGCGACACTAAAAGCTAAATCTCCAGTCCGATTGAGTGTCGTGTCTTTATATGGAGTGCCCTCTAAATTGAGAGGTCACTGACGATGGTGAGCACAGCGGCAGGTCATTGACAGTATAGACTACAGGTGTCAGTGGCCAAGCATGCGTGCAATACGCATTCCTACTACCAATCATATAATGGGGATATAAATGATAATTAATTCATGAAACTTTCTCACATTATAAGGTCTGTCCGGGTTCTATGAGGATAATATCAGTGAAATAACCAACACGAAATCCTGAGCAAAATTCTATACAACACTCCACTCCAAAATTTGGAATTCGCCTCCCCACCAGTCACGGCCTCAGGCATCACTACAGGGAATGCAGAACGGATAGCTATGAAAAAACTCAGTGGTTAGTTTATCATTTTGGGTAAATTTGTATCAGGATATATAGGCTGTAAGGCACACAGATACCTGTACCAACATGAGCACATGAGCCTAAGATTCCTACTAATGAAAGTTCTGTTTTTATTTCAACTGAAACCTATGTCCTTAGGTCAGTGTGGGTGTGGGTGCCTGACTCAAGTGTTGGGGCCATTTTGAAATTTAAACACCTCGCTGGCAGAAATTGTGCCAAATAAAATACACTGGAGGAATGAGCCTATAATTATATAATATAAACATATAGATGAAGGTGAAGATATGAGCAGTGAGCTGTTACATTTAGCTGTTGAATGGAAATAACGAGCAAACAGTGATTGGCAAAGAACAGGTTATTGACGTGAAATTAACTGGTACGTATATAGTGGCAGAGTGATACACATGGCAGTTAGCTTCATTTACCAGCTATAGTCTGACCTGTATGGGAAATTTAGTTTAATGAGAAATCGCAATAATGTGTGTAATATTTCTGTTTATATTTGTTCATTTTTCTAGGAAACAGGCATAAGGGGGTTTGGTTTGTTATACAAGTAGGATTTGGATCCCGATGCTAGATAAAGGAGGTCTATTCACAGGGGAGTCTTCTCTTAGGGGGCACCATGGATCATCAGAGAAACGGGTCTCTGACTCTGTGACCAGTGCTATCCATGTAAAGTGAAGCTATCTTCTCTTGTATAAACTTGAAAATAAATGTCCGCGTAGATCAGGGAAATAAGAATGAAAGACTATAGTAAGTATATATATGGCCAAACTGTTGCCCACTTATAATAATAGTCGTCCAAATTCATCTGAACTTTGTAGTCACATTCATGCTACTTCTTTTAAAACAGAAGATCTATATATGAATGAGTTTATGAGCATGCGAATTTAGTACGAATTTGTGTTGCGGTCACATTACATATGCATTCACAGATGCAGCTGACAAACTCAGGTCAGCTGACATAACAGAGATGGTACATACCCTTCATTCTCCTTGTTCAAATCCGCGCTCTTCTTCCTGAAATTGTCCACAAGATTTCCAAGATCTTTGCTGAAGTTCTCATAAGCCGAAGAAAACCCGCTTACGAATTCAGTGACTGAAACAAAAGAGCAGTATTTTTTTCTTGTGTGATGTCCTCGGGGTCACATATTTGATTTTTCACCAGTTACAGCTAGGAGCTTCACGAGCAGGTATTAATGCTTCATCTCATAGTGAGGCTTGTTTTTGTTTGAGCAAGGATTAAGATGAGCAGCTCACAATCACGGGAGAACCCTGTCATGACCTCAACTCAAACTCGAGTTCTTAGAGTTACAAGCCCAGTGCTCTACCGCTCAGCTATTCAAATATTCCAGCACAATATTAAATCAACACTTTTAAGTGAAATATCACTACAAATTTAGTTCACAGATTTTCTCAGGTGAATGTGACTCGTAAAAGCTTTTCAATAAATCTCCGTATGGCTGTAGATTAGACTAACCATTTGAAGGGTAAATTCATTACTTTTGGGTAGGCCTCTGATTCAAAAATTTTTGATGGTGGAGAAAGCACGAGGTGGTGTACAGACTTGGAATCGAACCCGGGTCACCTGATCCAAAGCAAGATATGCTACCCACTAAATCACCGCTTGTTTCCAGGGAAAATGATTGTTACACAACATGAGGCAGAAGAAGGAGATCTATTTTTCTTATATCATGATGACACCAAACATCAATTGAACTGTGGGGCTTTCTAATTCCAAGCAATTCCAGATGGAGTGCGTATAAGGCTGCATAGCATCATGGGCTAATCCCCACAAGTGTAGCGACTAGTTCTAATACCTCACGGAATACTAGATATACTTTCATCTACTATTCCTATATACCGATGGATATGGGTCTTTACGATGTATTCTGGTTCGGGGCAGAAAAATAAATATAATTTCCTTGGGGAGGTGGAAAGCTATGTGAAATCAATGGCAGACAATCTACTGTTTGCAAAGAGCCTGGAGTATAGCTTAGAGATATGAACAGGTCATGCCCTATCACATTGGGGCAGTAGGAATGCAAAGACAAGGATTACCAATCATTTTGTTGAATGTGTACCAGTAGATAGTGGATAGTACATAGAAGATAGTATAGAATTATCCTCTACTGTCTCTATGGTAGTTAAATCAAACACACAGGTACAAAACGCAAGGTGCTAGAATTAGAGCCACAATGATGGGGCAGTATCAGTGCTCCACCTCATAGTGAGGGTTGAGCTAGGACTAAAGGGAGGAGCCCATACCTATACTCCCCAGCAGGGCTTGCCATGACTGGGATTTGAGGCCAGATTTTCATAGTTGCAAACCCTCTATGGTTGTGAGTACTCTATAGTACTGAGCTTTCCCGGGACTGGGAATGTTATGATCAATACGATGTTATTAATAGGTTTTCGACTAAGCGTCCAACTATTTATTGCAGTGCCAATATATAACGAAATCGTCAAACCTTGCATGGAGCTCATGATCATGTTAAGTGCAATGCACAACCATGGCATGAGCACTGCCATGAAACCAGGTATCGCAACAGCATCTCTCTGTTGAAATAACATGTCTGTCTTGCATAAATACACTATATGACTTTCATACATGCACAAACAAGTTCGTTATTGGCATTTTTGCGTATGAGATCACCCACACATGCAGGGAGAACCAGACTCTGCATGGTACTTCGAAATCTTGATCTCTCAATAATTCACAGGTAGTGTGGGTGTTATCACGCACATGAGTCTGTCATGATACCGTTATTCAATATCATCCATCTCCATCAAATATGTGATTATGGGTTGAAATTATTGTGTATTGTGTATCAACCAAACAATTTAATCCTGGCTTTAATGGATATGAAAAACTTATTCGATGTCTCGCAATGCGGATAGGCTCAATTTTCAATTATATGCTGCCTGTTATTAAATATTTTTCTCTTTTTCACCTGTTTATACTCCATATTCTTACTTCACGTTAGGGGGTCATAGAGTTTAAGAAACAGACTTTGTTGGAAATCAAGAGAGAATGAAGTTGTTTATATGCCCTTCCAGTCAACACGACTCACCAAGTGCACGCCTTATGCCTGCATTAACTGAGCCGTACCCAGACATTTGAACAAAACTATACACAAAGATAAGGCCAAAGCTTAGGAAAATAACTCAGTGCAGTGGCATAATGGCTTCAGGTCACTGCTCAGTGGGTAAGAGATCATTGGAGTAGGTAAGGTTGTCCCTCAGCCAATGACTGTATGGGGAAGAGGCTATTAGAGAGGAAAATGGTATCGACAACAATGTAACTGAGGAGGGTGCCAGTCCACTTCCTCACTGCCTTCACCTCCCGTAGCTCTGAAGAAAGTCAAATACCCGGAGTGAATAAAGAGAGTTTTTGAAGAATTCCGGGCACTTTCAGCGGCAGCAAAGAGCGCTTTAAAGACACGGACACAGCGCTTCCCTCATAGAGGTATGACCTTATAACTATGGCCGCATGTTTCTAGTTCTTGATATAGATGATGGCATATCCTGTATGTTACTGATGCATAGGGTAGAAAAAGCCAAAGGTTGTTCCCATAGCCCATAATGTGGAGAAACCGCTGCTAGAGATCCAACCTGTACCGGCAATGACGTAGGATACAGATCCCAATAGTCATGGCCTTCTACAAGTGCTTCCGTGACATGGTAATTAGATGTAAGGACCTACTACCTGCCTACAGCAGTATGGTCACGGCTAAAGGTAGTGACAGAGAGGCAGCCTCTCAATATTGTCAACAAGATATTGATTCGAGTAAAATGTCTACTCCATAAAAGAGTGAATAATT
>Ga0224511_10004937_pt1 | contig 10298 bp, 5 predicted proteins | sample SF_May12_sed_USG_2_FD_169988 | JGI IMG/M metagenome (GOLD analysis project Ga0224511, IMG submission 169988) | Sediment microbial communities from San Francisco Bay, California, United States - SF_May12_sed_USGS_8_1 | ecosystem: Environmental > Aquatic > Marine > Sediment | place: USA... | reverse complement strand
AGCTCGCTAACTGCTTGCTCATACTCAACAGGAGCTGGCTAACTGCGAACAGTGTTCCTATAACTTCATTGCTCATACTCAACAGGAGCTCGCTAACTGCGTGCTCATACTCAACAGGAGCTCGCTAACTGCGAACAGTGTTCCTATAACTTCATTGCTCATACTCAACAGGAGCTCGCTAACTGCGAACAGTGTTCCTATAGCTTCATTGCTCATACTCAACAGGAGCTAGCTAACTGCGAACAGAGTTCCATACCAACTTCTTGCAATCACAAATCCAGAGCTCAAGTGTTGAATCATCACGCTGACCCATACATGGTTTTGCAATCATGAGGGACCTGCGTTCCAGTTCTGGCCATGGCAGGCTCTGTTGTGAGTGTGAGCTATTCACATTAATCTCAGCTCGAAAAAAGCCTCATTGGAGCCTCACTTAACCACTTGTGGTGCTCCGTGCTAAGCCGTAATTCATGAAAAACCAGGCATTTAACCAGGCGGCTTCACAATAATGGTGAAGATTTCATACGAAAAACCGGCATGAAACCCTGGTACTTACCTTCTTTACACTCTTTGGCGACTCGCATTTCGAGATTGTCCATCTGACCTTGAAGTTTTTTCATATGCTGGTCACTGGCATTTAGTCGTACGCGGATAACCACGCATACAATGATGAGTACAAGCACAATGAAACTGGCCACACCAGCAATGCCGCCGATAAGTGTGGGCGTCAATACGAATCCACTCACTCCATCTATGACTGTGCCCAGCTCTTGTCTTAAAACGGTGCCGTACTCAATCTAAAATTTTGAAATTCTGAATTGAATAGCTGTCAATCATTGTAAATAGCTAAATGGTAACACATTGAAACAAATCAGCCTATTCGGGATAGAACGTTCATTATGTTGATGAGTAGAGTAACCAATTAGATAACTATTTAATTCTCATTGAACGAAGAGCTTCAATGGACACCGCCTACACCAGAGCCTAATATCTGGTGCGTAATTGATCGCTTCTCAGGGTTTGAACAAATAGCTTTCTATTCGGTCTCCCCAACATACATGAGCTGACTTACCGTAACTTTGTATTTAACGCCTTTCTCAAGAATGGGCAAATCGCACGCCACTCTGTCTTCTTTGACAAAAGTCAGATTACAATAAAGCAGCTCCTTGGCAGTGTCCGTGTCTTCCCAAAGACTGATGTTAATCATCGGAGAGACGATATCGTTACCTCCGATTCGTAATATGTCTCTACCCTGTAACAAAACAGCGCCTCTATCAACTCAGGTCTCCTATTATTTGACTCGGGTACTTTGGCATCCTATACAACGAACCCCGAGGTCATTCACACAGTTTGTGCCCGGCTAGACTTGGACTCCTTCGATCTAGAGCCAAGCGCTCTACCCATTGAGCTATTCAGCAATCCAGCAAGGGGAGGGGTATAAACGATGTTTGTGGGGGTTTTCGTACATCAATGTTCGGCACTTCTTACCAACTCACAGAATCTTACTCTTTCGATTGACACATTCTCTTACCGAGTGATAAATTGTCATCCGATGATAAAATACCTGACTGATGAGCCTATTTTACTGGCTTTGCATAATAACTCAAATGTTGAATTAGCATTTAGAAACTATTAGGAATAGTGAGGCAGGATGACCTCATCCAAGACAATTGATTATTGATGTAATCTATCATTTTGCCGGCTCATTGACTTACCGTAACGGTAAGAACTGTGGGTCCCGAGCTTGAGTCACTGCTCACAGTGAGTTCACCGATTGAATCAAACGTCGGGTTTGGGAATACTTCGAACAGCTCGAATCCCGGCTTTGACGATAGATTGAGCAGAGTCTACAAATCACAAACATCTCAATAATGAACTGAGTCCTACTTGATTGTCTATTGCATGCCTAAAATGTGGTGCATGCATTCCACTATTCGTGTGACTATATCGTGACAAATTGCATGGTTGTCCAAGAAGACGCTGGACTATTAACGTGTATAGCGCGAATAAGTCGAGAGCTCTTGAAGACTTTTATACACCGATATCTCATGTTGATATGCCATTGTGAGAATGTTAAGCCCTTGATCATTCATACGTTCCTTTTGCGTGCCATCACCATCGAATGCCTGATACTATATTTCTGGGTAACACACACACAGTGAGTGAATTCATTGAACCCGATAGAAAAGGTCTGTTTGCACCTCACAAAACTAACTACGTGAATTACACATGTAGTGTCGCTATTGGTCAGTTCAAACCAGGAACGTGCGATTATTACAGGTCAGACCTGCACTAATCGCAAAAGAACGCGAAAGAACGGTCTTTTGGATCGTTCTTTGAACACTAAAACCAATAAAGCTTCGGACGCTGTTTCAAAGAGACACCAAGAACTGCAAAGAGATCACGATAGCGCCAGTGCGAGCTATTTCCGGCCAGGTTGCCATATTTCTTTAAGGTGGTGCTGGCAACAGCGATCACGAGAGTAAGCAACAGCGATCACATGATGAGCTACGTCGTTAGGCAGGAAGAATGTTTAGCCCTGAAAGAACGTCCCTCCAACCATAGAACGTTCCTGGTTTGAACCGACTATAAGCCAGCGACTTGTTTCCAGATGAGAGAAAATAACTCTATGGGTGGGCCTCCGTTATTTTAAAATTGTGATCCGAATCCCGCAGGAGTAACACAAAGATAGCGTGCAATGGATATAGAGCCGATATTGGAGTGATGCCCAAGCGAAGAATAGAACAACCAAATAGCTCAGTCGTTAAATACTGGGCACGCAACTGTGAGAACCTGGGTTCAAATCCAGGTCACGGTGGGCCGCTGTTGGGAGTATGAGCTCCTCACATTTATCCTAGCTCCTATCGCTCTAACAAGCCTCAGGTTCGGGTGGTACGCTAAATAGGGAAGTCTGTGCCTAAATAGAATTTATAATAATAGTAAATAAACTGTTATAAACTGTCTCTTCAACCCTCCGTATTAGTATCTGTACGAAAGGCCAGTTTGAGTATAGGTGCTAATCAGTATCAATATAGTGTTAGACTGTACCAACTCACCTGGATGCCATCCATTTCGAAGCCATAAGTGAATTTTGGAGTTGTATCTCGTCCCGTGGCGGTATTATTCAACACATCATCCGGTAGAGAAGGTGCATCATCCGGTAGAGAAGGCGCATCACATGACATCAGTGTGCTATTGAGAGCAACACAGCTGCCGTAGTATCGAACCGGCAGCTCGACCTGTCTCCTACGCCTTCGTTTAAACCTAGCATTGGCAACCTTCTCTATATAAATCTTGGGTTCAGATACCACATCCAGATTCGTTCCCATTACCATTACTGTTGTGCCACCGCTGAAACAGAGAAAATCTCATTAAAACAAGGTAAATTTTGACTCGTAGCAACACAGTAATGCAGGCACGCATGTGCAAGCAGAGTGTCCCCTAATGAACCACCTTGAACAACATGGGAGTTAACGACTCAGTAGGTCAATCTCTGCATACCTCTCACAATGATCAGGACAGAAAGAAGAAATATGGCAACTAACACAGACGCAATGAATCAGCTCACCGGACACTAAAGAAATGAGTCCACAATACTGAGTCGCAACAACCAAAGTCATTTTATTGCCTATTTGTTATCAGTCTCGAACACCATAGTTGTCATTATTCTAGTTCATAAAAGCCACGTTATATTGAAAATAAAATCTTTTAGCTGGCAGGTGTAGTGAGTGCCTTCGGTGGGAGTTGTGAATTCTGTCTTCAGCCTGACTGGTCTTGAGTCAGAAGATCACCAGGAGTAACCTACAGACCTATCTCATCATTTGGTAAAACCTGAATGGGGGCTACTCACAATCGGATTCCTTTCTGAGGCACCACGGAGTCGATTGTACTGTCCTTTTTATACTGAAAGATGAGCCCGTTAGCATGAGCCTCGGAGAAAAATCCATCAATCTTTATGCTGAACGTCACCTGTACACCCTCCAAAGTTGCGTTATTCAAACAGACCAACTCATCAATACTCCCACTGCAAAAACACACCAATTTAGGAGACGCGGTGACCGCCAGCGCAGAGTAGTAAAGTCAATGAGATGGAAATGATTAGGAGAACTTTCTTGGAATCGATCAGGTATCACTTGAACAAGTTCTACCGATTGACCAATTCCTGCCCTGATTTAGTTGTCTGGTAGCATATTGTGACTACCCTCAACTAGCAACGGCTAACTGATTTGAGCAGGAAGGTGATATAAACTAAGCTTAGCTATTGGTTCACCGAGGACGAAGCAGCAGTCACTCGTTGAGCATGGCCACCTCCTTGGCCCCCAAAGCTTTTTCCCTCTTGACATTCTAACAGCTAATCTTTCCAACAACTAATTTGAATTACAGAGTGAACAACTGTAAATACATATGTAGATTACATGATATGCTATATAGAATGCTGCATCAGCCAACATTCGGTATATCAACACTCCCACCCGTTGAGTTATCCTCTCACACCATGTTTCCGCTTACCTCGGTAGGAGTCGGCATGACTGCATGAAACCGTTATGCGTTAGAGTAACACCTCTCTCCGAGCCGATATTCAGATTTTGACCAAATATGGTGATTTTCGTGCCCCCAGACGCTGGTCCCATTTCTGGATGAATACCAGTCACACGAGGGTCCTACAATACAAACCCAGTTATCATAGATGACGATATCATGTTGAAACGTTGCATACAAAGACAGAGTGTAACAACTTTATCCTGGGAGGGAAATCACATTCTCATTAATGCAGAGGCTTGGAATCATGAAGGTATGAGTAAATGGCATGCACCACAGATCCTGCCAGGGCCAGGCAATACAATACAAATACATAGATGCTTCAGAACACAACAGTTGGGGTTTGTCGCTGGTACTACGACAAACACTCACTTGTGACTCAAAGCTGAAATGGAAAGTGATGCAGAGACAGAATTTCTCAGTTGAGAGTCTCATCAGTGGACAAGTGACTGACTCAGAACCATAAACCTATCATAGAATTAGAGGAGAGGATAACTCCTTGCTCAGAAAGGCATTATGTCAACTAAAATCGCCAATACACTTTTATGGACAAACCCAGGCTTGAGACTAGTTCATAAATTCAAAACTATATCAATTTAATCCAACACTGATAGGCTGTAGATTAGCCTAGTTGTATGGATAACTCCCAAATTGTTTAATATGGCCACTTTGATTTATGCTTTGTGTGATTTTGTAATGAACCACTTGAGTACAACGATTTTGCCGAGTTTCTTCAATTTACACAAACGAAGTCTGCCAAGTAGCATAGGTCAAGACTAGAATCAATCATTCCAAATGCATTGTTGAGAGCTCAGTGTGACAAATCAGTAGCCTGCTGAGTTATGCTCAGTAAAATGAAGCAACAAATTATAGTCATACAGCCAATGCGCTTCTATTACTCCTATTATGTATCACGCACCAAAGTGTATGACAGGATAGCAATTAATTCAATTGTGAGTTTGGCATTTCGTCAGACCCTGACAACTGACTGGTGATCTATGACAGAAACACAATTCCTTCAGCCGCATGATATGTGGCGGGATTACAAGGGATTAATAAACCTTGCGTGAACGGTCATCGCGGTTACCTACCAGGAATCTAAAAGCTGTACCGGACTTGGCGACTAGTGGTCCTTCCGAAGATGAGACACTAACTTCGACTGGTCCCTTGAAGGCGACAGACTCCTGGGTTTTACAAACAATCCTAATAAAAGAGATAAGATAATGTCAGACGAGATTTGGTTATCTGAATCACTAGCAGAGTTCAGTAACAACACATCAACATGGTAAACCTCTCACAAAACCAAATGTATGAGTGATGATTCAACACTGATCATTTTATCTAGTAAGATTCCTGTGAGTGATTGGCACTACTGGAGGTGCGTAGGTGGAGCCAAAGTGGATGGTTTAAGCAGTAGACATTCAGTGAGCCCTATCAGCCTTCAAGAGTACTTATACCAACACAAAGGCTACTCCAGCTTATCAAGACATACCTAGCCTAGCATTAGTACTTTGTTTTGCAGACAACTGTTTAGGTGCAATAGCCTTGATTGTGTTCAGTGTTTTTGTGATCAATGAACAATCTTAAGAAGTTGTTTTCAGCCTAGACATAATCAATGAATAAATAAAGTGGGTAGGGTAATTATAAAACCCTCTCGGCCACCAGGTATAGCTTCCAGGCAGGCGAGACAAAAAACCTCCATCAAGAACCAAGGTTCATTTTCCAGCCTAGTAGTTTGCAAGTTGGCAGACTCTACGGAAAGTCGTACAAGTCAATGTGGATCAAGAGACCATAGATTTATTCTATGCATTCCATACCATTCATGTAAGGGGAGAAGGCTGTGTACATTGGCAGACTATAAACATGTATGCATAGTTTCACACGCTGTATGTACAATGGTTAGTCATGGATATGATTCCCACCCTTCTAGTTATCCTAGGAACAACTCCCATTGTGTTAAAATACAACATGTTCAGGTTACCCTGAGCAAGTGATAGTGTGGCGAAGCCCACTTGCATCGGCAATGGTGTAACTGAGGTGATGTGCCTCCCGCCGTTTTCACCTTTTCCAGCTCTGAAGAGAGCACAGTACCCATTCCCTGCTGGGTAAACAGGGAGTTATTGAAAATTCACGCATACGACTGTATAGTAGTTGGAACCTTCTGAGCCAGTGGCGAGCACTCCAACTACTCATGACAGCGCCTCCCAGTACAACCTCTGTAGTGATTAAATGTCGTATTACCTTTTGCCATCGTGTTGTGAATTGTTTATGGGTGTACACTTGGATTTTTGCCCTTCTCCGACAATATCTACGCCATTTTGAATCTCGGCAAAAGATTTGCCAAGATTCTGGCCAACTATCGTTATAAGAGTCTTGCCCTGTACAGGTCCAGTCAATGGATAGATCTGCGGGAAAGATAAACCAAAATGACTTACTGTATTATACATTTCTACCAGATCTGAAGGCTTTCAACTTCAGCGTCTCTTATACAAACATTCACGGAGTGTCACTGGTTACCAGTCTTTGTACAAATATCAGGTACTGGCAGTCACAATTGGCCCAACTGCTGTAGCTGTAGGTAGCTGGTACCCCCTCCCGCAAAGTGCTCATAACTCGATGCTTTGTAAAGGCTGGTTTACTTGGGTTGGGTAGCTTCATTGAGTGGTTAGAGTAGATATGACGACTGCCATACAGTCAACTGAAGAGTACTTGGTATTTATCTCAGCATGCCCTGGCCTACCACTCATTATTAGCATACCAAAGACACCAGACTCAGTGGGTGATTTTACAGACATAGTATAGAAATCAGGACAGCAAGGTCACAAGGACTTGGTCTCTGCGAGCTCTTGTGTACTACTGGGTATTGATCTCTCTGAATGAGCTGCTAAAAAAACTATCCTCGGGACTTGTTACCAGTCAAGATGAGTAGTATCAAAAGGGGGATAGCGTGATAGCTCAACGTTTAGCTCCAGACCGAAAGATCATGGGTTTAACCCCTCTGCTATGCTGATAAGCTCATCATATGATCCCTAGGTCCTACAGATCCGGGACAAGCCTAGAATGATAGACATTAAAGAAAAGTCACGCACCTCTCGCACTTCCAATTCGGGACAGCTGCCATTGCTCTTTTCACTAAACTTGGAATCCTGAGGGCAGTGCATACGAGTAGCACAGTAGCTAGTGCCTCCTTGGCACCATCCACACCGATACTGGGCGGGTATATCAATAAGGCATTCCGCGCATACATCTGCCATTTCACTGCATTTATACATCGTGACTACAAAAAAGAAACAAATGAATGATCAAGGGTTCAACATTCTCACAACAATTAATCAACATTAGATACATCGATGTATAAAACTACTTAAAGCCTCCCGGCTGATTCGTGCTACACCTAGTCCAGTGCACCCATACAACTTGCCACAACAGTCACATAGAAAGCGGAATGCATGTACCGCTTTTTGTCCAAAAAACCACGCGATGGACAATCAAGTGAGATTAAGTTACTCATGGCACTTGGACCAAAATGCCCAAAGTCCCCAAGTCACCTTGGATAAAACATCTAATGCACCTCTTGGGCCTAGGCCAGAACAAAAAGGGAATATTCGTTTTGTTGAGATTGGGTGACCTGGAACAACAGGACAAGTGCTGAAATATTTAAATATCGGTGTAAATCCATACTATTGCACTGATGGAGGGAGGGAAGCATATAGTTATACAGGATAACTCTACAACAGGAAGTAACAGCTAAAATACTTGCACTGCTAGACTTCAGATGTCATTAGATACTGGAATTTAGGTCATTCTAACTGATCTGAGTGTTACATCCTATTTTCACCCAAGAAAGTTCACACTGGAATGCGTGTGATAGCTGGGTCAATTGTAGGCTGTTGCAATCTTCAGGAATGACTGCAAATTTAGAGAGTTGGGTGGATGTAAGCTGATTTTATGTTTACCTAGTTAAGTAAACATCCGAGTGATGAGTGTTTATTCGGGCGAGTCAGTGTAATAAGGTGATGAATGAATGCTATTATATGCAATTTTGTCAACTGCAATGGATTCTTTACAAACCTGCTTTAAAACAGTTATAAAATATAGAGGTTTGACTGACACGTGATCAAGAAAGGCAAACATTTCTCAACTGCCTACCGCCTGAGTGAAACAGTACATTGGGCCCTGAGGGCCCGAGGCTCCCCATTGGAGTCCTAACTCGGGCACCATTCTGCTCTTTCACTGTAGTCATATTCGGTTCAACAATGTTAAATAAAATAGGCCCACTCATGGAGTAACTTTCACTATGTGATACAGTTTCACTCATCCTAAAATCAAGCAATTGGCTCGGTGCTACTATTCATGTAAAAGACGATCTTATCTTAGGGCTACCCACCCCTTTTCAGTCCTCATCCTCATTGTGTTTCATTCACTTTTATTCAAATATGAGTCAGTCAAGATAGCTCAATGGGAGAACGAATGTATCTCACCGTCTGACATCGTGTAGGAAGACCTACGCCCAAACACGGACATACAATGACTGAAAGGAATTGTTTCTCACCGTTAACCATCTGTGGATTATCGAGGTAACGGTAATGAGTAGCCCCATTTACGTTGATGGAGTAAGCTACCCGCAGGTCAGCTTGTTGCTTTCCCACCTCAGCTGTATACTCGATGGGTTTACTGGAACTGCATCTCAACTCGCCTCCTTCCGCGTCTGCATCGTACATCTCCGTGTGTCCCTCCCAACTGAGCTCGCATTTATAGCTCGATGCACCAGCCTAGTTTCAAAGGAAAATCTATGACTCAATGTCATACAATGGTCATTAACCCTATGATTGAAGAAGTACACTGAAAAAAGACCTGCTCTAGCCGTTTCCAATAACTCGCCTGCCCTTCACGGGAAGTGGATCGAGAGGTAGATCTTTAACAGCCGTAGAGTGATTTTGAGCTTTTTGCAATTGTTAGGCCTCCCCCCCCATTATTTATACCATGTTGATACGAAGCCACATTGGCGAGTCAGAGTGAGAGGCTCGCTAAGGACGCTTACCTAGGAAAATGCCCTGCCTGCAGTTGGAGTTGTATATAGAATCTTCGAATCATGACCACTATTTCGCCAGGATCCCCTGGGCAACTTACCATCGGCGACTTCAGGGCGACAACAATTTCCAGAGTTGTGCCATTCGAAACGAGGATGTCAGGATCTATGTACTCGATACGAGGACAGTGGTCGTCATCCTTTTGATTTGACCAAGTAACGATACTCTCTCCAATCCCGCATTGTGTAGCTTCTTCTGTGCACAGGTTGCCATGCAGACACCATGAACATTTGTAATTGTTGGCACAAGATGTGCACCTACATACAAATGTCAAGAATGCAACCAAGAATTTTGGGGTGGGCAATCGCATTTCAACGCCACATGGTCTGTTTTGCACAAGACATCCAGCCGACTATGTCTGTTCTACTCAGCATCACAGTTGATGTTTATACTCGGACCGAGTGCAACAACTCGCTTTCCTGAACAGCAAAGCTTCATGTTTCAATAAAAAAAGACTGTGTGTGATATAATAGGAACCCAATAACTCACGAATCATAAACCGAGCAATCGTAGAATGACAGACTCTTCGAGGCAAACTCTTGATTATCCAGTCTCACACTTATTTCAGTAGTAACGCTACTAGAACCTTCAACAATCAAAGTTATATTCATTTATGTGATTCATCAGTGGTGTATCTCAGCATTTCCCCGGCCAGAAAACTAAGCACGAGAT
>Ga0224511_10004936_pt1 | contig 10299 bp, 3 predicted proteins | sample SF_May12_sed_USG_2_FD_169988 | JGI IMG/M metagenome (GOLD analysis project Ga0224511, IMG submission 169988) | Sediment microbial communities from San Francisco Bay, California, United States - SF_May12_sed_USGS_8_1 | ecosystem: Environmental > Aquatic > Marine > Sediment | place: USA... | reverse complement strand
CGTGAGTTTTAACAAACTTTATTTAATGTCCTTTGTTCACGTTGGTGAGTTGTTGTGCGTGAGCATAAACGCGCCTTTTCAGTTCATCCTACAAATGTGCTATAGGCGACATGTCTGGTGAAACAGCAGCCCATTCTAACGCATTGTTTTTTGTTCTTAGCAAGGGGCTGTTGTTTTGTAAACTTTGCCGTGTGTGGCATAGTGTCATCCTACTGCAGAATTCCGTAACCCTGTGGAAAGTGGTTTTGCATGAACGGAACCACAACATCAGCAAGAACTTAGTTTACATAAACTTGCGCGTTCACATTGCGATTAAACACAACAAGACGCATGTTATTCCACCGCTAGTGCTGTACTGTTGATCACAGCCTCGGCGTAGCGCTCAACTCGACGCCGCCATACACGTTGGCGTCAATCAGCTTATGTGAACTCCGTTTAATCGAAAAACAACACAAGACTGCAACGCTGTTGGTGAACGTTGTGTGCGTTTGCGCCCAGCGTAAACATTCTCGCTTATCGTGTTCCGAAAACCATGGGGCCTTCAGTCGTCTTTTGCATCGTATCTGATTGGTGGCACCTTCTGACGGTTTGAGGGTGTATGCCACGTCTGATAGCATAAATCAACGTGTTCAAAATTAGGCGTGAACGTCAAATTTTAACCTAAAACTTGTTATCGTAAAAGTGGTGCATAGTGCAAGTGTGGCATCATTCATTACTACTGATGAACAGCTTCAATAAAACCGAGACTGCTGTTTTCTCGTGCTGGCTATGCTTCCTGAGGGTTTTCCCTTCACCAGTTTAATAAATTGTTAAAACATGTGCGCACTTGTACATGACGCCTTTTGTTTTGAGGTTTGGGTGGCCGTCAGGAACCCGTTTCAAAGGGGGTTGGTCACACTTGAAGTGGTTGTCGACGGTCCTTTACTTTTCTTGTGACCTTCACTCGTTGCGCAAGACGCGTAACAGCCGACACATTGCAGCAAAATGCAGAAACTACGTGTTGCTTGGTAGCCCCTACCATGAGCATTCTAAAAGATTGGTTGCGTTTGTTTTTGGAAAGTCGTGGCATGTCAGCGTCGATGTGTGTTCGATAACGAATGAACATTTTAAGAACCGTTATACTGACAATGTTGTGGCATACAGCAAAAGGCGCAAATAGTAACAATCCATGTGACACGAGGTTCATGGGAAGTTTTGTTAATGCGTCAAACTTCCCCCAAAAGAACCTTAATTTCAAAGAATTACTTATTTACACATTAAGACAGACGATCGAACAACATAATACGTTAATATTTGATTGTTTATATTAAACTATATAGTATTTACATAACAAAATGACCGATATATACTCAGATTAACAGTTTGCGTCTTTAAAGGTACTATTACAGTACAAATATATTATAATAATTATTACCTATTATATTAAAATAATATCTTTACGCGCCTCTGAGAAGTCTCTTTCTCAAACGTGTGCCAAAACTAAGAGTGTGCTTTGCATCTTTTGAGTACCCCGATCCACAGAGATATAGATAGAAAGCATAGCTTTCATCTATAGGCGATCGGCAGGGCGGATAATCGCGCTGCTCCCGACATTTAATTTGTAAACAAATATCCGCCATCTTGGATGAAAAAAGGTAGGTTTTATCCAGTTTTCTTCGATCTTATTGGTGCTGCCATTGAAATTTATAGCAATGAACACGCTCCACAATTTTCTTGATCCAACGGTATATTTATGGTGCCGCAAGATTTTAACCCTGATCGGGCATCGTCTGAAAGCTTATATCCCGGGAGCTGCAACATAAGCTTAGAAGCGCAGGTTACACGAAGGCGTGGGTAATGTAACTAAAACTGTTTAGTTGACTTTAACCTTTAACGCAGAGTTGTGTCACTTATTTCGATATAAGCCATTATCCTTTCTACTTCGGAAAACAAACCATACAATACACCAATTTTGGTCACTAATGATTTTAACCGTATTTTAAATGTTTATAGTAGTAAAATACATCATTAAAAATGCACAGTATTATTTCTTTCATTAAACAACCTTATTCTTTCGTAATAAAGCTGTATGAAGGTTAATTAGAGCAAATAATAAAATGTGATTTTTCCTCCAGAAGCCTCATTTTCCCAGTCCCTGACACATATTCATAATAGCCTTGTGTAATACAATTAGGGAGATACACGGAGTAACTAATTAATTTTCGTTGGTATTTGGCTCGGTAGTGTTCGTAGGTGGTGATCTAAGTGAGTATGTAAATAGCTTGCACTGTTCATTTCGTGCAGTTCGTTCCAACCGACGCACACCACCACAGCGGTTAAGTAAGATATTACTTTGCTGGGATTCTAGGGTAACGGGATAGCTCGGACACATTCACGGCTTGATGTGGCATCGCTGTATCAACAGTGAAATAGTTAGGACAGTGACCCGTGCGCCTTGGGACGCAGGGATTAGTGTCCGAAACGCGAAATAACTCCAGCAAGCAGAAGCATAGCTTCAGGAAGGGCGCAGGCAGAAAACACAGCTACCGTTTGGCGTACCTCCGGCATTGCTCTGAGAGGTCTCTTTCTCAAATCTCCCGGGAGCTGCACCGCAAGCTTGACAGCGTGGCCGTGAAGCCGTTGTGTATATAGTTTGATTTAGTTTAACTAATTATTTCTGTGATTCTTTCTTATTCAGTCCAATTAACACTAATCATCGGTTCCTAATTAATAGCCAGGAAGCCATAAGGTAATCAAAATCGTACACGTCAACCGCTAGGACGTAAACACGTTACATAATCATATAACATAAAATATTTTGACCAACTGTCGCTATGGCGTTTAAACGCCTATATTATTACTGGTTTATTGACTTTAAAGTAAAACGTTCGGTGTGGACTGTAGAATCATATTGTGACTGGCTTTGTTGATAGGATGAATATAGGAAAATAATTTTAAATCTTATTACTTCCCTTTAATATGAATATAATAAAAACTTTAAATCTTGTTAATAAAATCAAATAAGGAAAAACTGTAAAAGGCGGTGAGGTGCATCGTCTCCAAATGGCATATATTTCAAAAGGTAAAGTTTTTAAAACGAGGCTGCATTTGCCCGTGCAGTCTATGCTTCCTAAAGGATTTCCTTTTCATCAGGTTAATTTAACTTACAACAGCTGGTGTTTTGTGCCTGTGTGGCGACTGTAAAATGTCGCCCCATATTACATCATTGTGTACATTGTAGTTATATTTTTCTGGTCCTCAGTGATCATGGATTGTATGATGTTTACATTTAAAAAATAGGTCCGCTCAAGCACGAGGGGGCGTCAGTGGAGTAGCATCTTTCATAACCACTGATGAACAGCTTCAATAAAACCGAGGCTGCTTTTTCCCGTGCAGGCTATGCTTCCTGGGGGCTTTCCCTTTCATCAGTTTAGTTCTTCCTAGCTTCAAATTTGTGTCCATTACAGTACTATAGCTTTAAAACAAACAATGCCTACTAGTATTGCTTTCAAATACTTAAAATATACATTAAATGGTTAATAGGACCGGATCCAAAATTCTGCTAGAAACTTCATTTGGATTCGGTTCCAACAAAACAAATTTTGGATTCGTTAATTCCTACCTAGATAAAGACAACGACCCTACATATTGGCTATCATAGTTTTATCTAATTTTAAGCCACAAAGAGGTAATTGCATGGTAAATAACGTAATAATGTAATAATAAGTAATATTTACCTTTACTTAATGTTTTACATTTGCAACACAAAACATAAAAACAGACTTACTTACTATCACATGTGTCATTCCAGCATTGGCTCCGTCTGTAGTCGTCTCCTTCACATTGTGATATGTTTGTTAGCCCTAGCTTAATTCCAACGCATGATCGTAAACTGAAAATCATAGTGTATATAAAGAGATACATAGATATGTGTTTGTTGTTAAATGTTCGATGTTTACAGGTAAAGAAACTAGAGCTGCGAGTGTCGGAAAATTATACACCCGAAGGATGAGTCGTCTATAGGGATCATCCATCGGCCATGGCCAACTAAGACACCAGTCATGGTGTCCCTAAATTTATATGGCTTCAAGTTATTAAGCAGACATAGATTTTATGCTCTAGATCACTGTTACATTGACCTTTGATCTACTGACTGCAAAATCATATGTCGGTGATGCCCAATTAAGACCCTTATTATAATGTCCCTAACCTACATAGGTTTTGAGTTGTTAAGCGGACTAGGATTTTTTTTGTTCTATGTCACTGTGACATAAACCTTAGACTTACTGACTTCAAAATCAAAAGGTATCATCTATGGCTATCTCAAAAACTAATTATGGTGTCACTTAGCTTAATAGGAAAATGATTTCATGTTCATGGTCAGTGTAACCTTGACATTTGACCTACTGACACTAAAGTTTATAGGGGTCAGCTATGGGTCACGGCCAACTAAAACACCGATTAATACGAATGTTACTATATACAGTAACAAAATCAGTACCTTGTTAAGGTATGACTGCCGATAATTCACAACAAGCTATTTTTGTTTTATTTTATGAGCAAGGAATACAAATTATTCTTATTGGTCAGAAAGCACAGTTCTTAAATAACCTAAACATAATTCAAAATATTTGACTCACAGTCAAGATGACTATAAGGCACTCACATCTACTAGAGTTATGCTGATTTAAGCAGCTGGAAAATAATCTACAGAACGATGTCAAAACGAGAACATAGAGTATGACAATATATATTTATCAGTTCACGATGTCAACTCTTTCAAATATTTAACCGAGCCTGCACTATTCCAGATACTTTTCGCATTGAACCAGGTGAACAACTCATCCATTTTCATCACAAAATATTTTTCTAATATGTTGTATACTTAGAATACTTTAACATGTTATGTATCCCATAAAATACATTTTAAAGATATGGCAAAGATTTGTTTTTGTTTACATAGTTAAACGATGACGGATATTTTTTTATTCATTTTTGTGTGTTTTATAAAATGAAAAGCATTAAAATAGTTTGTAGATATTTGGATCGACCGATTTTGGATTTTGAAGAGCATTTAATGAATTGGTTGCTCGCCGCCATTATGAGATAATCGACCTTCCAGCCTAATAATGTCCTTCAGGCCCCCGGCCTTCAGACCATTGTTATGTCAATTATCTCGCAATGGCGGCAGGCAACCAAGTATATACTCTGATTAGTGTGTCCCTCAACTTAATAGGTTTCAAGTTATTACACGGACGATGTTTTTATGTTCAATGTCACGGGTGTCCTTTACCGTTGACCTTCTGACCTTCAAATCAATAGGAATCATCTATGGTCATGGCTAATAAAGACATCAAAACTCGCCAATTGTGCATATTGGCCGTCTCGCGCAACATCGCGCCTTAAAATGACGTCATTCTGCGAAAAACATCAATAACGTTCGCGCAATATAATGGCGACAGTATGTTAACGTTGTTGGTTAAAATAAATCTTTGTCATTTAAACACAATTTCTACTGTTGTTAATTAGAGAAAAAGACGAGAAATAAAACGTGGATGTTTTTAGTAGTAGTGTTTCTTTCACTAAAACAAACGTAATAAAGACGTTAACGATTAGTTGCAGCTCACCACTATGCGACGATTGCCCTTGAATTAATAATGTCCTTCGGGCCTCCGGCCCTTGGGCCATTATGGACATTTTCTAGTGATAATCGCATTGTGGAGAGCTGCAACTAATCATTATCCTCTTTTTAATGTAATGTTCTATACTAGTTATGATACCAATATCATTTTTTTCTGTGCAAAACAGGATGCGCTAAAGGTGCTATAATTTGTATAGTTTACTTGAGGCAAAAATCGACCCCTATCGTACCTTGTCCTTCGTAAAGTAACAAAGTAACAGTTTCAAACAAAAGCGTAACAGACGTAAAACGTTTGATAAACAATGTGTAAAATAATATATAAATTCCCAATGGACATACTTCGAAAAAAAATTCTATGACGTTACATATAAAACAAAATCCCAAAAAAGTCGTTGTTTGATAACGCGATCAATTTACTTCGGAGGATAAGTATTTTATTTACTCACCTAAACCGCTGTCCAACTTTACAATTTTCATGTCCATAACAAATACTCCATGGGCCCCATTCCTCCCAAACTTAAACAATAAAAAAGAGCATCTCGTTTTACTATCAGACCAGGTGAATCGCTTTAAAAAGCAAAGTTAGCTTCATGTAAGTTTGCTGATGGACTTTTGTTAACAACTATGATGAACTATAATTATATCAAAGTAAACTCTAAATTACTTGAAGTAAACAATACACGTTCATACATAATCATAACAGCGTAGCAAACACGCTCGAGATTAATGGCATATTTGAATGAAATACTGATCCATGTGAGTAAATATTATGATACATAATTATACAGTCACAAATCATTTGCGATGCGTCGGCGATGGGTAAAACCCGGGTAAATTGAACACAATCTTGAGACAGATCTCACGAGTTTGCACCCGTCGGAGGCGCTCTCGGGATGCCTGCGGCTTGGTGCAACTTTTAGGCATTGCCACACCCGTCGCGGTCCCAATCTTTGAAACTAAAATTGTACGATTGCTCGCAAGATTTTTTACCCATTTTGGGCATCCCAGACACAATCTCAGATGACCTACGATGCCTTCCGATTAATCGGAGGCGTCCACCGAATAATCTGAGACTAGTCGCAAGATTCTGTGTGGGATTGCAAATTCAGATTGAGATTCAATGTCTGCGAGTAGTCCCCGGCGCGACTGAATCAGCCGCGCCCTGCGACGACTCGTACGCTTTCTGTGATCGTCTCCGACGAATCGTACGGCGGAATCGTAGTTAATCGCCGTGTATATAAGGGCGCCTCCGACCGGATTGCTAAAAGTTTGAGACGCTCTTGCTGCAGGAGGCTGTGACAGGTCAGAAAACCCTCATTTTTATTAAAAGAAAAGACGATCGCAGATGTCGTCTCCAATGACTATATTCAATATACAAACTTAAGAAAGCTATTGTTAAGGCAAAGCTAGGAAACACTTGTGGAATTGATATGATACTAGTTGATATTTTAAAGAGTGATAATTGTGTCTCATACTTGCATATTGTATACAATGTAAGTTTTAACTCCGGCTGTGTGCCGTCTGATGGAGTAAAGTTATAATTAGTCCAATACCAAAATCCACCACGGCTTACCCCCGTGACCCTCTATCTTATCGAGGTATTGCGCTATCATGTTCTATGTATAAGTTAAATATTGTTCAATTTTGCAAAATAGATTGTCATCCTGGTCTGAGGAAAACAATACAAGTGTTGATGTACACAATGGTTTCAAAAAAAGAAAGAAGTACTATTTATTATTAGCTACTCTAACCAATATTGGTGATACAAGAAAAAGATTAAAGAAGTCAACGTTTTGCGCTTTAGTAGATTTTAAGAAGGCGCAAGATTTTATTGACCGTAGCCTATTATGGAAGTTGATATAAAAATTTGGTATTAATGGAAAGATTATTGTTGTCAAATCAATATATGCAAATATTACTTCTACTGTACGAGTTAATGGGTATTATACAGATAGCTTCAGTGTACAGTGCGGCCTTACTTGTTTAAATTATTTGTAAATAACTTAGCTGTAACTATTACGGCTGCACAGAAAGGAATTTTAATTGAAAATGAACAGATTAGTATTTTAATTTATGCTGATGATATTGTGCTAATTGCAGTAAATGAAGATAATTTGCAATTTATATTAACACTACTAAGTGATTGGTGTGGGTGAATGGTACGGTTGTTAATCCAACTGAGAGCCAGATTATTCACTTTAGACCACAGTCTGTTAATGTGTGGGAAACTGCGAAATTGATTTGTAATTGGTAAAATTACCGTTTATTTAGAGGTTTTAAACTGAATACCTGTTACGCAAACAACTCTGCAAAACAAGTAACTGAGAAATGTCATGCCCTGCAAATCAACCGACTGAGAATTGGCCGACCCTGCAAATTCCACTAACTGAGAAATGTCCGGACTGAGAATTGTGCGGACTCCAAATTTATGATTTCACAATTTAACGAAAGGTTTGGTATTAAGTTGTCTTAATTTTCTGAATACATTTTTGAGTTGAATGAAGAATTTATTTGAAATTATTATGTTATTAAATGCAAAATGCAAAGTCATGTTAGAAATAAATGTCCATCATTCAATAGAAAAGACATTATTACATTAAACTCATGCAGTTATACAAAATGAAAACAGTGTGTGCTAAGTGAAGTTATTTATTATTTACTAACAGATCATATAATTATAAAGATAAGCTACAAACACACACATTAAATTGGTAAGGACCAAGATAATGCCTGATTCAATTTAAATTTTAGAAGCTCTATATTTTGTATCATGAGTGCTTCTTGTTAGGGCATAATTTTTTTATCACTTATCAGACTAATAATATTGTAGGTGTAGTTATGTTTGAGTTGAAAAATTAAAACAATAACTAATACAACTTTACATCTTTTTAAAGTGGTGACTGCCTTTGCAGTAATAATGAACTATAAAAATCCATTTATATTATTTGTTTACAACATATCGTTTTACAGTCTCAATAAAAATTAGTTGTTAATAGAAATACATGTATGCAAGAGCGCGTGCCGAAAACATGGTGCATCGGATTATAATGTCATTGTGTTCCATGAAAAGTTAACAGTTTTAACTTGAACTATCGCTGAATGCGATTCATAACCCCACCAATGTCCTTGACAAAGTTGGTACAAGGGTAAGATGGGTTCTGCTGCTCTGCACATTGCCCAGTTGGGGTGAACATGTGAGTCAAGATTGAAGAAAGTCCTTCCATTAGTATAGAATTTAAAGAGCGTACCTGACATATTGTCTAGTATGGATTGTAAGTAAATTAAAAGACTTAAAAATGGGCATTACTTTGTCAAAACTTGACCTGCATATCTTACTTGTGATACGTCATATATCTTTTAAGATTTAAGCAAATACCTGTGCTAGTTCCAGAAATATTCAAGTACAAGTTAAAATTTAAGAACAATTTTGACCTTCAAGTGTGACCTTGACCTTAAGCCGGCACAAATGTAAAATGTGTTCTGCACATAACCTTGCTGAGTTGAACCATTGAGTAAACATAGACGAATTTTTCCCATTAGTATAGGATTTTTAGAGCGGAAACGACATATTGTCTAATATTTGATTGTATGTAGATTTGAAGACTTAAAAAGGGCATAACTTTGTCAAACTACACTATAGAGTTATGAAATTGGACCTGCATATCCTAATTGTGACACTTCATATATATTTTAAGTTTCAAGCAAATACTTTTTCTAGTTTCAGAAATATTCAAATACATGTTAAAATTGAAGAATATTGTCTAAGTCAATTTTTTACCTTCAAGTGTGGCCTTGACCCCAAGTCGGCAAAGGGGTTACATGGGTTCTGCACATCCCCTTGTTGAGGTGAACATTTGAGCCAAGATTAAAGAAAAAAATTCAATTACATATGTAGTGTAGGACTTACAGAGCGGACACGACATAATGTCTAATATTTGACTGTTTGATATTTGACCTTTAATTGTGACATTGCCCTTGAGCTGACACATGGACAACATGGGTTCTGCATATTCCCTTGTTAAGGTGAACATTTCAGCCAGGTTTGAACAAAATCCTTCAATTGGTATAGGATTTATAGAGAGGACGATAATGGAGACGGACGGACCGACCGACGGACGGACGCGACAATGCGAATCCATTTTGTGGTGGGGGTATAATTACATTTGTGCTATATTTGATCATGGCAAACGCACACTACATTTAACACTGTAGCCATGATGCCTTAGAAACGGCTGATATGGCTGTTTGACGCCAAACCCTGAACTCTGACAGTGATACTCAATGGCTGAGGGTAAGGTGGCCTTTTTGATTTTAATGGCTTTTTACACCATTACATTTAGGATTTTATGTTAGATCATGACTGATATAGTATAAGTTGTTTAGCTATGTACATACAGTGAACTCGACAGTTTCGGGTCATCGACAGTTCCGGGTCACCTTCGCATAAACAATTTTGTTTTTTCCAGAATGTCAAAGTATACCGATTTATTAATTATCCAGTCATTTTCCCAAATCTATTAGCTGCTTGAAATTTGTTGTTGGTTGTCAAATTTTGATTTACTGACGTCGTGATCACGAAACGCTTGACTGCACCGTTTCCTTGTAAAGTGAAAATACCAGTAACATTTTTACATCGTACTTCTTAAACTTTCATTTAAAGCCATAATTTCAGCAAAACA
>Ga0224511_10004935_pt1 | contig 10299 bp, 8 predicted proteins | sample SF_May12_sed_USG_2_FD_169988 | JGI IMG/M metagenome (GOLD analysis project Ga0224511, IMG submission 169988) | Sediment microbial communities from San Francisco Bay, California, United States - SF_May12_sed_USGS_8_1 | ecosystem: Environmental > Aquatic > Marine > Sediment | place: USA... | reverse complement strand
TTTTTAGTCAAAACAGCAACCAATGGTGCTATCATTACAAGTGAAGTTGAACACAACATAAATCATAAGAGTCATGTTTTGTTTGTAAAGACGATCAATCTAGAGGAAATATGCGGCCTATTTCCTACAGTTAGAGGGATAACAGTGGCGATTTGTGCTTTGATTAGGATGTTATCTGGTCTCTATCAGTGCACTGACGCACGTGTACTGTTTAGCTGTTATATTGATAGTAATGTAGTGTACAAGTAAATTAAGTCATTCACAGATTGAAAGAAACGTTACCAATTTGAAATGTAAAGCTAAAAGTGCAGTCACACTACAGCGTATGACATCAGCGTATGAGAGCGTATGCTCATACGCTCGCATACGCAGATATACGTTAGAGGTACATTAGGCATACGTCGAGTACGTTCCAAACACGCTGACATACGTCGGTGTACGTTGTGTTATACGCAGAGGCGAAATGAAATTTTTGGACATGTTCAAAATTCATCAGCGTATGCGAGCGTATAGCTTATACGTTACTCATACGTTACTCATACGCTAGGCATACGCTTTATACGCTAAAGGTACGTTACGCATACGCTATAAAACGCTGTAAATACGCTATTCATACGTTTGTAGAGGCCTGTGGTCGATAGGCGGGGTTTTCAAAAACAGTGTTTCTGAAATTTGCATGCGCTATCTTAAATTTGCATACGCAATGCATACGCTATAGTGTGACTGCACCATAAATCAATTATGTATACAAGAACATACATGGTTAGTTCTATGATTTAGTTTGATACTGTTACTGAAACAAACTCCGTTATTTCTAAAGTAAAATAATGCATTGATACTATTGATATCAAAATGGTGTTTTTTCTAAAATGTTAAACTCAATCACAAAAGTGATTTTACGCGGATTTGGTGTACACCTTAGTTAAGATTTGACAAATTGCCCAAAGGTCGAAGGTGAACGCCATCAGTTCAGGTTCCGACCGTTCAAAACTCGTGCCCGGACTCCACGGAGCGCGCGGACGGTTAGAAAACAATACGCTCTAATCGACTGCCCGTATATGGCATTTTAAAAATGTGAAGAAAACATTATCCGTGTTAAATGCCAGTTAGTGTTCAAACATTGCCCGAAAATAATGTACTCGTGGAATGTCACTGGTAACCGGATCACTTCGAATAAAATAATCCTCCGTTTTCATAGCGACACTTGACGTTTATTGTGGCCATCAAATGCACGGAACAGGGATTACTGACAATAAAGGACTCAGCATCCCTTATGAATTTTATGTTGATATGTCATAAAGTTTAATTGCAGCTCCTCGCAAATAAAACCACCTCGACACGAAAGCTCCTCGCAAGCAATCGTCCGGTGCCCGGTCTGAAGTGTCGTCATCGGGGTCTCAGGTTTTTATGACGGAGGATTACCCGTGTGTTGTGTTCGTGTTTTACAGCCGCTGTACCCGTCAACCTGAAGTGGCTTGGCTGCCGCTCAATATTGCGCAATTCATGATGACACAGGCGATATTTGTCGGTTTTGGTAGGAAGCCGATTTTTTCTTTGATGATTGACATTTTTATAATGATTTCTAATTTTCAATTGGCTTCTCAGTAGTACACGTGTATTGTATTTGCTAGAAAGGAATTCCTTGTGTGCAGTCCAATACCATTTAAATAATTAACTGTCATTTTAATGCTTACAACAGTGAAATCTAAAATTTTGCTTTATATTGTTGAAGACATCATTTTTTTGTGACAAGTAATACAAAAGATACAGCAAACAGGCGCAAAATAGCATATTTGTGCAACTGAAATAATACTGGTTTGGACTATGAGTTGAATTTCTGTCTAAAGACCATTCATTAAGAATTTGATAGAACTATCAATCATGAAACCGATCACCCAAGACAAGATACCATCAGTCAAAACTAGACATGTGGGTAACATCATATCGAAGCGACAACCAAAATCAACCTGCAATTGTCAGTCCCCCATTATTATGATTTTTAAAGAGGGAAACACGCATTGAGCGGCAATTGCCAGGGCCCCATCATTCCGTCATTATGCTTACGAAAGAGAAAACCCCGCATCTTCGGATGATGACAGTGGTGCATCTTCAAGTGGCTATTGTGTCCCAGTGACGCACAAGAGCCGGCTACGGTCAACAGAATGGCCCTTCTGTCCTCTCGCCATCGCAGAGAAGGCTCTTCCATGGCGTAAGGCCTAATAAAACACTCATTAATCATTATAAAGCTCGGCGCAGTTTAGGCACAATCACCTGATTGGCGCATAAAAAGCCGCTTTCAGTGGTTATGTGTTTTATTAAATAGACTCGAAGTATCAATGTCTCCGCTCAATTTTATCTAAATTAATTGCTAATTCAGAGTTTGGTTTTAGTGCAGAATTTATGGGACGGTCTAATAAATGTTGGATGTTTATGGCGCACGTTCGGTGAAATTTAAAACTGTGTTTGATCGTGTTTGGGAATTAATGCATGGGTAGAATACGCGCTGCAAATGGGAGAGAGAATCGGCGACCAAAATCACAATGTAACGATCTTCTCTTTATCGTAATTTTAGGACAGTTAGTTAGTAAGGTACACCATGGGATATTTAGTCATGTAATTTTGTGCAGGAATTGACACTAATTGATTTCTCTTTACCTCTTACATTTTTTAAATAAATTAGATACTAGTGATATAAAACATAATTAGAAAATCTCATCACATTGGAATGACATAACAAGCTTTTTACAAACTCAAAATTGATCTTAATAAAATTTAAACTTTTTAGTATTTTTTCTTACAAACTATATATTACAATGTATTTTAAACAGCTCTGTGTGATACTGTAAATTTAAAGAGTTTTGAAACATTTTTTATTTGGTGGGAATATTGTACTTATATGTACTATAGGCAGAGCATGACTTTTTGGTTTAGTTTATAAATAGGCACAAGCGGATCCAGAAGGGGGACCCGGCGCCCCCTCACCCCTCACGGCCGTCGGCCTATCATTTTTTAACCCCCCAAACGCTAAATTGCACGTCTCTTTGATCGCTTCGCTCGCGATTTACTTTATAAGATTGAAATAGAATATGGCCAACACCTGCACAAATTACAAAAAAAAACGTATCTACTATAACTGTCAACATTTATGTCCAACACATAACAAACATCTCTAAAGTTCCGACACAAAACATGCACGATACGATGCACAAAACAAATGGTTTCATTTCCGTAAATACTCCAAATAACACATGTTCAAACACAGTGATAGTTTTTTTACCTCAAACATCGCACAGGATCTTTAATAAGGCCAGTACTAGTAATGCTAACGGTGCGACTGTAACCAAAAACATATTGCACATGGTAAACGTATTTATAAGAAACAATAAGAAAATAAAACTGTAATATTCATCATCATCATCATCATCATCATCATCATCATAATCATCATCATCATCATCATCATCATCATCATCATCATTATCATCATCATCATTACCAGCATCATCATCATCATCACGCATTTACCCCATGTCTGGCTGGACGTACTAGGAGCCATTACGGCATGATAACCAGTCTGACAAGTCGATAATTGCTCTTTGACAGGTCGCCATCATCTGTCAACGTCACATTAAAGGCATGTTATCTACAAATTGCTACAGTTATCCAGTTTCACGTTTGTTTTTACGCCGATAAGTATGAAACAAAATCCAAATAAATCATCTACATAATATTCTACTTCCGGCGAAACACGTGGAACTAGCCTCGTTATGGTCGTTAGATTGGTTTGCTTAGTTTCCGGTTGGCTATGAAACTAACGTGTTCTGTAAATGATAATTGGTTGATTTCTACGTTATGAGGTAATGGTTCTGCTTAGGAGCGTTATCAAGTATTGAAACATGTTCATTAGAAACTCACGAAGGTAATCGTTGGTTTTGAATACAGCAATAGCAAATCAATTAATGGTTTATTTTGATATTTGCATCAATTTCATCTTGACAAATGCCATGCGTTGTGCACTTTAAAAGTTCAGGTTCAATTTTAGGGCTGCGATAGTTTTGGGAAAATTGTCTTGTATAATTTGTTTTATCGACTAATACTTCCATACTCAATCCACCCAGTAGTTTAAATGTGTTAACGCGAGACGCAAGAAAATCAAATACAATGTAATTAATACAATTTTTATGTAGACGAAGCTCGAGCCATGGTGTATAAAATAAATACAATCTGACTGTATGTTTAGTCTTCATAGGAATTTATTTTGCCATCAACTATTTGAATGCACCTGTTAATACATTTTTTATTAGTATAACAAACACTCATGCACAAAATATGCAATCTCGGCAATATGATAATGGATTACTACTGTAGTTTGTTTTTGCATTTTAACAAACATCACGAATTCCGCGAATTTGCAGCATTTAACTGGTAAAATTTATGTAGCTCCAATAAATTGAGACTTACACCTAGGTGGGCAATTAACACAGTAGATATTGTTTATAAAGAAATACGAAACTTACGCGAGAGTGTTCGAAATTAGTAAAGCAGTTAAATTAATGGATGGGGCTAATGAAATACTCGCGGTACACTTTCAATTAAACCTGAAATCCTGAAATTATGTTGACTTTTTAACAAAGACTTGACGGTTTTGACGCTGTTGACCAATTCTGAGTGCTGCATTGTTTACGTAGATGTAATGTTTGCAAGTGTTTTAACCGTGTTTGTCTTTCGGTTGCTTATGTGATGCTATTTTATATAAAATACTGTTTACGATATAGGATATCAATCATTGTTTATGTATGTTTACATAAACTTTAACTAAATACAAAACATAATAAACATAATTTTGTTAAACGTTTTTTTAATCATATTATATATATATATATATTATATTCTATTATATTCAAGTATGGAGGGTTTTTTCTGGGTATTGTCTTAAAATTTACTGCCACCGCTGTCATTAAAATGAATAGGAACCAAAAACCAAATAATATATAATTGACCTTTAATCATGTGCATCATATATTGTAAATCTTAAAGGAACACTTCTAACACTCATGTGTGCATTTTGTGTGTGTGTGTTTATATAAGTCATACAATGTTGATTTTAACAATACCAAGAATTAAAACACATTAATCTGAATATCATAAGCGTAAAAATGTTATAAAATCATTGGAAGTATTATTCTGTTTACAAATATCAGTCTACAATGTTGATTTCATTTATTATTCGGCAACGAAAACGAATCTTACATGTATTTCTCTTCATAAAACTTGCATACTTGTAAAAATGATATAATTATGCTGTTAATATGATCAAGATGTTTTGTAAACATAACAGCTTATGTGGTCACACGTTTTCTCGAAATATAAACCCACCGTTGGGCATTAGTTAGTGTTGACCTTAATTACTCTAACTGGCTTTGGTACTACTGCTTCAAATGAGTGATGTACGTTGTATAAGGTAATTTTGGTATCCGTTCTGAGACTAGGCAAAGGCTAAACATGCATTAATTACAAAATCGACTCCAAATGTACAGTTTACGAGGCCTTCTTAATTTTGCACGGTTTTCTGGACTAATACTAATAGGATATGATATAGGCTATTTACATGTTTACCATCTTCCATAAAGTAGCATTGTTTAGACCACGGACATATCGTATAACAAATTACAAATTTAAATAGGACTCTTAGAACCCAAGTATGCAAGTTGTTGTCTTTAAATGCACAGTAGCATAATATAACAACATGCGAGCTGTGTACCTAAATTCCCAAGTGCCCAAATACCAGCAGCCCAAGTATGTTAAGTACAGGGCCCGGATGTAATGTGAGAAACTCGGTGCCCGGGTCTGATTTTCTGAAGACGGATGTCGAGCAGGGAACCCAGGTTCATAGATATCGGATATCCGGCGGCTGGGGTAGGGTTGCCGCCCTGGCCCTGATTTACACTGCTCCTGTCCGCCATCTCTGTATACTCGAAGATCCTCGCGGAGGAGTCTTGGTTTAATTGATACCCCAGATGCGTCTGCGTGTATCGTGGACACGGCTGGTTGATTTTTGTAAACGTATTTCTTTAAAGAAAAAATACCCCTAAACATAGGAGCACTCTTATTTTATCTTATCTCTGTACTAAATCTAATATTTAAAACAATATCAATGTCTAAAGTTGTCTACTTCATGAGTTATATACAATGTATAATTATTTTGAAGCTCAGTCGTGCGGACATGAACGTCTAAATAGTCGAAGTTACGACAACTGACTAAATAAATAATATTGGGGTTGGTTATTATGCCTACTTTCTTCAGTAATTTGTTTTGTGTGCTTGTTGTAAAATTGCAAAACAAAAATATAAAACGTTTTATTGAATAATTAAAAAGTCATTTTTGGTATTGTGTTTACTATTCACATATTAACATTTCGGTTTGAGCACAAACTTGTTCACATAAAGGCTTTAAATGAATATATATTTGTGTAACAGCATCACATATAATGTCTTTAATTCAATTGTTGCGCATATTTTCAAATAAGATATGGGTAAACGCAGACAGAATGGGACGTAAACACTGAGAATATCATTCATACAATGCCGTTTTGCAAATAACTGTCTTACTCTTGGTAATGCGCCAAACAATATTATGCAAAATCATTGCATATATGTTGTCACCAGGTTTTACTGCTGTAATAGGATGTACAGTTGATAACTAGATCTACTAGTTTTTATAATTGCTTCAGTATTGTTATTTCAAAGCATATGCGTTTCCTATAAATTATTCAAGTTTTTGTTTCACAAATATGACAGAAACAAACAAAGCACATTGGGTGACGCAGGGACATTGATCCCTGCATATCAAACCAGTTGACAAAGGTGCAAAAGAGCCGTATGAAAACTGATCCTCCCTGCAGCCAAGGCACACAATCTAGTGTTTCTAATCTGACACCGACATATGTAATTTTCAAACTGTTAAGCTGCAACAGACCTGGGATAGTGTGTGTAAAACGAGACGCCCCACAGTCCGACATCCCGATAGAATGTCGCGGGATTCGAACTCAACACCGGGGGTGCCAAGGTCGCGGTAGACGACACCAGGGATACAGTGACAGTAAGTGAAGGTGCCACATCGTCATTTGGCCACCGGACACCCTCTCTGGCACACGGATATCGTGACGAGGCGCGAGGCACACAACAGGTCCCCTGTTCGAGGCATCTGGGGGCCGGCAGATGACCGTGTTTTGAGCCGGCTCGGCTTGTTACCGGATGTCAGACATGCTCTCGGTGCGCGTTCGTCTTCTCGTCATAGAGGCTCACACGCAAGGGGTATACCGTCTGTACTTTGCAATAAGCTTCGTTATTTACGTAGAAGACAACATTTGCTTTAGCCACAGTTAAACAATGTGGAAAATGTATAAAATGCGCGTAATAAATATATGCTTCAAATGTCTTCTCGTCATAGAGGCTCACACGCAAGGGGTATACCGTCTGTACTTTGCAATAAGCTTCGTTATTTACGTAGAAGACAACATTCGCTTTAGCCACAGTTAAACAATGTGGAAAATGTATAAAATGCGCGTAATAAATATATGCTTCAAATGTCTTCTCGTCATAGAGGCTCACACGCAAGGGGTATACCGTCTGTACTTTGCAATAAGCTTCGTTATTTAGAAGACAACATTCGCTTTAGCCACAGTTAAACAATGTGGAAAATGTATAAAATGCGCGTAATAAATATATGCTTCAAATGTCTTGATAACATTCTTTTAGCCATAGTCAAACGTATAGAAGTAAAGACATTCCTATTTGTTTCGTTCATTATAATGTCGAAAAACAACAAAATACAAACTAGAGAATAATGAAAGTATATATTATTTATGCATATTTTTTCATGTAATGGTAAATAACATATTTTTTATTAAAAAGTCAAGCAATGCCATTTACATGTATATATGTCCTCTAATGCCGTTTTTACGTTATGATTATAATTGACATTTAGTAAAGTCCATTAATATGCCCCAAACATATGGCCAATTAACGGAGCTAATTCAAGAGATATTCTATCTACTCAATATTATTAGTACAACATGTAGGAATTAACAATATAAAAAAATTATAAACAAATATGTGGAATATGTTTGATAAAGAGGATAATACTGTCATGTAAATGAACTCGAAGCAAACACCGTCCAGTCACCGTGAAAATATTTCTCAAGTTCGCACGTTTACTTAGCTCGGACATAAAACCGAATTCAATCTTTATAGAATTGCAAATTAAAGAGCATCCATGTTCCCTAAACACCTGTTAAACTGCCGTGTTTACTGTCGCAATTCCCATGCGGTTATATACCCCGACCAAAGAACATCCAACGCAAGAAGAAGTCATCAAAATGCGCCGTATTGTGTTGCAGCGAGTTTCCTCCAAATTAGGTTTTATTTGGTTTGCTATAAACTTAATCTGCGACCAGGTGCGTCCTACCCACGTGTTTACCCGGCAATGCTCACCTAAGTGACACTGGCCACTGCGAGTCACAAACCTTTGCGATGTGTTTGATTTTTCGAGCTTTAGCGCTTTGCTTATTGTGCGAATGCCTACTCAGCTGAAGTTTGTAATATAATTATGTTCATATTCCTTAATAACTTTATCGTTTTAAAAGTCAATTGCGCTTACTTCTGCACGTGAAAATCGCGAATAAATACATTTTCACGAAAACATTTTCGCGTAAAAAAATAGATTTTCAGTATTTGAGAGTTTTCTAGAGGGATATCACGTGTTCTCGATGGCGTCGTGTTACGTCTTCATGGCACGCAATACGGTCGTAAGTTAGGACGGGTTTAAGGGTACAGATGTTTATTATATTGCAGAAAAGTGGTTTTACTAGACTTTAGTAAGTCGAGAAAATAGTCGAATTATGTTAATATATTGTCTTATAGTACGTATTTGATGCTGTTTAACCATCATGGCATTATTCCAATTAAAAATTATTTCTTGTTTGTATTTTTAAATTATGTTTGTTGTTGCTGAAACTTTTGTTACCAGATTCAAGCAGTATAGGCCTACTTATTTCAAACTGTATTTCGTGCGTTAAATACATAGTTAATACATTTTTCACACAATGGGTACCCTTACACATATTAAATTAATGGTTTATCAACTGTTTAGTTAATGAGTTTTTCATACTGTTTGAAATAATATTTGGTGTAAAAGAATTTGTGATATGTTACATGCATTCTTATAATTTTTCAAAGGTGACAAGCTATACGTCTTGTGAACATTTAAATGCTAATTTAAATCGTTCTGTCACTCATTGACCCAGGTCAGATAGTCACTTGCTCGCTTTAATTCTAGACCGTGCACCATAAAATGCGCAGTGCATTGTTGCGCACAGTTGGACACGTGATCAATATGGCTTCCAAGATGGCGCCCCGCAGAGAAAATCAAGAGCACTTGACACTTGGCTAATTAAATGTCATGTCGGTCCCTCTGAATAAACACTCAGACAATAGCGAAAGAAGGGAATCTTGATCGCTAACCTTTTATTAAACTTGTTGTTGAATACAAAATAAAGCTGTTTCAAAGGTAGAATGTTTATAAAATTGTCCTTAGTGCCACTCGCTTAATTTTGATTGAGAAGTTAGTCCGACATAATTATTGCTCATTGATTAAGAGTTGAACACTTGTTACATAATAAGGCCACGACATTTATATGACGTTTCTATTGGTGCCATCGAAGCACCAGTTAATCGTTGAAGGTACAATTGTAGGTCGAGTCTCTTGTATCCCCGTTGATTACTTAATTGTTAGAAACTAACCTACAGTGTACGTTTACAAAATAACTTCAACCTTTTTTAACCATTATTTTTTGTATAAATACAAATTTGCACTCGTATATTTGTAGTTTTGTAACAAACTGTTATCTGTATCAATAAATGTGTGGTCAAATTGTTTCTTTATACAGTTTGATTTTTTCTTTTTGGCATTTTTGTTGAAAAGTCATAAAATCATTCATTCTGTATTGTGTGATATTCTTTCGTAACTAGAATAAACTCGTAGAATGGTGTTATACTTTAGCTATTGCTTGTTTCCTTGTTAAACATTAAAATCCAAATTTAAATAAATAATATTGTTGACTTTTATTAATAAATTGGGGGGGGGGGGTGTCGAAAATCATTGACAGTGTTGAAGGTTGAAGTATAGGTTGATTTTCAGAAAGTTTTGGCCCTCTTTATATAAAAAAAAATAGGTTTAATATTAATCGCTAGCGGAGCGAGAGAAAAACATGAGGGGGAATTTAGCGTTTTTGGGTTTAA
>Ga0224511_10004934_pt1 | contig 10300 bp, 6 predicted proteins | sample SF_May12_sed_USG_2_FD_169988 | JGI IMG/M metagenome (GOLD analysis project Ga0224511, IMG submission 169988) | Sediment microbial communities from San Francisco Bay, California, United States - SF_May12_sed_USGS_8_1 | ecosystem: Environmental > Aquatic > Marine > Sediment | place: USA... | reverse complement strand
AGGTGACTGGCACTTGCACCTAGATGCATATCTGTATCTGCAACTTGAACAGTATTAAACGGAGTATAATGTTGTTCAGGTGCTACTGCCTGAGTAGTAACTAGTGTTGTCTGAAGATTGTTTCCTCTCAGTCGGGTACTTTGAGGTGTTTCGTGAAAACCATTTTCTGCTGGTTGATTGGTCCTTGGTCTTTTTTTGGCAATGTCCAATCCCCGACGGACATACTTCTCGACAGCCTTTGGTTCCGGATGAATAACATTCTTGACAGTGTCGAATTTTAAATGAGAATTGTCAGAGACGTCTTCTTGCTGACAATCTGGTGCTGTCTGGGTATGTAGTGTCACACAGTGGGTATTACCAGCTGATGCCATCGCCAGTCTCGTGTCAGGGATAGTAATCTGTCGCTCCATCATATTACACTCCGATCCTTTCACATCACTACCCAGCGGTCTCACTGACACACCCATATCACTTGATGAAGTGAGATGATTTTTCATAATTTCGAATGTCGGTGTGCCACTATCGCAACGGGGAGTAACAGAGCTGACGCTGTCCTCGTTAATGTCGGTTTGAGTTTCTGTAGAAACTTGATTCACAATTTTTGTCAGTGGACTATCAATTTTCAGCGGACATTCAATGGCTGGTTTTCTACTGAGCGGTAGCTGCAAGTAAATAAAAGAGTGTAGAGTGAAACGGGTGAGAATACAAATCTACAAACCATATCCAATATGACGGCAGTGGATACTATACGCCTTCCTTTTCTTTTGACGATGTCAAAATGAGGCCATATAAGACGGATTACAGGAGCTACCATGTGCTGGCAGGCTGAGGAAGGGAAGTGCATCTGAGGCATCGATAGATTCAAGTAGAGAATTTAGAATTTATTTCAGTTGATAGCATCATTAAGAGGGAGCTTTAGGCAGAGACTTGAAGGGACCAATAATTTTTAATGCAAACAGGTAGTCAAAATGCCCTGGTTCAGTATCAGAAGAAACGTCTTAAAAAGTACCACACATTTCAAAGACGTAAGAGGTGAATTGAAACTAATTAAAGTAAAACCAATGCGTATGCACTGTCAGCAGTCTTGATAAATGGCCTTGATAGAGGGAAAGATACCACTAAGTAGGGAGTTACCTGAAAGGGATGGGGTCCATCATCATTCAGCTCTATACACACTTCCTCATATAGCTTTAATGCTTCATTTAGTTTTTTTCTCGTTAAATGGCCTCTCATCACTCGCTAAAACAATGCATGTTGGTTTTTGACCATTGGTTGTGAAGTTACAACTAACTCAATGGAACCTAGAGTGTCACCTGGCGAGATTGGCCAGTCTTGCACTCATTCCGCATGGATGCTTTGGTCGGTCTGACAGCATGGATTGTTTGGCCAAAGACACTAACTAATCGCAACTTCTTATGCATACAAACTGGGAGCAAAAGATACTGTGACAGTGACACAGTGACATAAATTTATATCACCGAACAGACCAGCAAAATGGTTGGCTAAGAAGTGGCGGTAGACAAGCCGACATTGCAGACGACGCTCCGCATTCCATTGAGTCTGTCATGAAATACTCGGTGCCTGCAGGGCTCATACAAGTATAAGGATTCATCTCTTCTTTGTTATTTTAGCAGTTATTATGCTATAACTCTGATACGGCGATACCAGAAAGTGAGGTACTCGCTGGCTAAATTGTGAGTGTAGGGCCTCCCTGTCATTTCAGTTTTTCACTGACATCACTGACAAACTGCGCAAACTTAGGACATGTATTGTTGATCATGATTTTATGAATCTTATTAAAATCAATAGAAGTAAACTCGGTGACAAAGTCAAAGACCGTGACTGACTGGGAGTGAACTGGTGACTCATTCAATGACTGAGTCAGTGAGTGTGTGTAATTGGTCCAAATCCAATCAATAAATGATTATAATTATTATAATTATTGGTTAAAATATGAAACTGGCTGTGTAGTAATATAGACATGACAGTTAGACTTAGAGTTAGACTTAGGTTAGGAGTTAGACTAGAGTAGAGTAAAACTAAAGGTTGGACTAGTCCAGTCTAGCATTGGGTGTAGCACTACTGCGCTAGCATTGACTCGAGTGATGATGAACTTGGGATGATCATAAACTTGATGAAGGGAAGTAAAGAAATTCTGAGGTGAGGAGAATGAAAATTGACTGACTCACTCCACTGAGTGACTGACTGACTGAGTCACAGTCAGTGAGATTGAGACTGAGAGTGACATAACATTAAGTGATTAACTTTAAGTGATCGATTAAATTATGTTTACCTGCAGTAACACAACATGAGAAACATTGTCGTCTAGTGCTGGCATGCTGTGCGTCTTAATTTCTGGCGATAATAAAATCGACGAACGAGACACGCTTCTCTGCTTCTCTATATGTTGAGAAATGAGAACTGCCACCGAGTGAGTGTTGCTTGAAGTGCGATGGGACAAAATTTGTATTGGGAAAACAGCAGCTGCGCAGGCGCATATCACATTATCATGCTAGAATGGACCCAGTAATCGAGCTTCTTCTATATTTTGGTGTGACACGAACACCGCTCGTAACCGATGCGAAGTCCCCTTCAAGTGTAGACAATTCTTATTTTCGTTCTAAAGCTTCCTTGGTTTCTGGTGAGGGGACTGAAATCGAGACATCATGTAATACGATGTCTCTACAGATTCACCTTTGATTGTGGCCGGGGAATAAAATTCATTGGCATCTCCGTACGGACAGGGTGTACCAAATAAACATCTTTGGCTTAGTATATTACTAAAAATTAAAAGTGGCTACTGACAAAGAACTACGGTTTATTCTCTTCCGCTGCATATTTCATTACGCATATTGATTACTATAGCACCCAAGCCATTGTGTTATAGTTTTTTATAAGACACTGCTAGTGGTCTATATGCCTTTGTCAGCCCGCAACATCGCTCAGGGAGGTGGCTATAGTAAGCAGAGATACATTTTAGCTGGTGGTCATATCATCATCAGGCCAATTAACAAAGTTATTTTTATTGATACCAGAACGAAAGGAACAGCATATCAGCACCATGGAAATAGTAAAACTCAAGTCTACCATAGCCAATCCCAAAAATACCAATTGTTACACATTAGATTGACTATTTATGCAAAAAATGCTATCTAAGCCCAGAGCTCAGGGAAAATACATCAGTTGTATATCCATTACATTGGTGCCAGTAAGTCCAGTTTTTATCAGGCAGTTGCCATTATCAATCGCTGTGAAATAGGAATACGAGTCATTGTTCTGAAGGTAAGCCTTAACATCGAGCCCATGCTCAGCAGTCAGGGAGTTAACCACAGCCCCTGCAGCGTCAGTAGGTCCATCTTGTCCATCAGTTCCTATGGAAGCAAATGTTACTCCAGCAGGAAGACCGATGCTATTCATCTCAATCGCTGCACTGAGGCACATCTCCTGGTTACGACCACCTCTGCCTGAACCTTGGACATTCACTGTGGTTTCTCCAGCACATAGAATGCAGAATGGGTGACCATTCTGTCGGGAGGCAGTAAAGGCTGCCAGCAGACTTGAGTTTAGGCCAGAATCGAATTTTGTATCAGGGAATAGCCCGTGAAGTGGGTCTGAGTCACCCTTCAGAAGTCGCGATGCGATATTGGCAAAGTTGACACCGACCTCAGTGGCATCACCAATCATTTCTGTAGTTAATATGAATGTGGAAATACCTTGCGCTTCACCATATTCACTTGCAGCATTCACAGCTATTTTATTCGAGCCGACTATGAGATTAAATGGATCCATGCTAACCGACAAATTCTTCAGCCACTGCGCCTTATCATTTTTCTCCAGGACTGAGATTACGCTGGCAGGAACGTTTGAAGTTGACCCAAGGCGATTATGCAGTATAGCTAAGGCCTCTTCGGCAGTGCTGTCATCATTAACTGTGGGACCACTAGCGATAATATCCAGTGGGTCCCCTACAACGTCAGACAGTATAAGAGAAATAACATCGGCTGGGGCAGCAAGATGATGCAAGCCTCCTCCTTTCAGATGCTCAGTTTGTTTCCGAACTGTATTGAGCTCATTGATACTCGCACCAGCCTTAGATAGCATTCTGTTAGTCGCTGCTAGTTCCTGGACAGTTATAGGTGCTATAGGCAGAGTAAGTAAAGACGAACCGCCGCCCGATATCAGAGCCAGAAGTATATCAGAGCTAGTAAGACTGGCAACCAAGTCATGTATCTCAACAGATGTCTTCAAGCACGCAGCATCCGGAATATTTAGATTAGCACCTTCGTAGATCTTTATGCGAGAGTTAGGCGATGGGAGGAGGTCAGTACGAGAGTACTGACGGAGACTGTCCATCATTCCTGTAGGAATACTGGCAATACCAGTAGTGAGATAGCTACCTAATATAGGCTCTATGGCACTGACCATTCCAATCACAGCTTTCCCAAATGCAACCACATGGACATTTCGGCTGTGGAGTGGATAACTTTTTGCATCAATGCCAGTACCAATATGAAGGCTATTAGCCGACAGTCTGACGTTCTTATCGATCATGGATTTAGTGTGAACAGCATCCAAAGCAGTAGACCAGAGCCCCATGATGGCTGCCATATTGGTGGTCCTTCTGGATGATAATGCCCGGAGTATGGGTTTGGGTGCGTGCCAGACCTGCAATTGAAAAGGTCAGCAGTGATATATGCAGGAAATAGGATTGAACTACGGTCTAGTCTAGAGTTACCAACAGGCAACAAGAATCAAGCATTGCATTCACATTTCACATTATCACATGTCATCGGCATCCATAATGATAATCATAATGATAATCATGATAATCATAATGTAGAGCAATAGTTAGATCCCCTGCATGGGAATGTTCAGCTTCCCTCTTTCAAAAGTACATAATTTACTGCGAGCTTACCAGAGCACGAATGAGTAATCTGCCTAGCTTGCTCTACGAAGTACTCCAGTAACTCAACTGAACTACTTTTCACTTTCAGTATGGCTATGAGTACGAGTATGACTAGCAGATCCAGTATGATCAAAGATTCTACCGAGATAGGTCACGAAACCCCTGTAACTAGAGCCCCTGCGAAGACCTAGATGTATCATTCGGAAAATAGGCCTCGTTACTTATCTTGGTATAATCTTTGGTAGCATCAAAGATTATGATCTTTGGTATGGTGTCTATTATAATCATGGCTGTCCAGAGAATGCAGACTTATGAATCATGAATACTGAATCGTGCATACTAACCCTGGTATGCTCATTTTGTTTGCGCAACAGCATAGATGACTTGATGAGCTTGTTGGTAGTTGATAACTGAACCTGGTGAGAGTAGGTAATTTTAATTTAAGAGCAGGAATCCCCGTAAATCCAAAGAAATATTTCGTGAAGCCCTGGTATAGTGGGCGGCAACCCGGCAATAGAGGTTCAATTTCAGAGGAAACGCGAAATAGTGCGGGAATCACCACGACAAAAAACGCCGAGCATGAGGATTCAACTATGGTATCCTTCTGGTATAACTATATTTCAATACGTTAAATAATCATTTGTAACTTTTGACTAAGTTTTATTTCTCATAATTTGCTAATAAGACTTTATGTATGACTCGATTGCCATATGTTGCGAAGTTATTGAAATCACGAAATAAGACGGTACTGGAAGGCCATTCGCGTGCCTGTACGAACAACGATTCGAAACGGTCCGGTTCTGTGTTCACAACACGAAACATTTTCTCAACCCGGTTCCGCCTAGTTTCATGCTTCCGCTGTCGTTTTCTCGTGTATGAGTGGTGTGACTGTGCTTTCATCATACATTTTTGTCTCCAAGTATGACTGATTCACAGCCCCATCTGTCCGTACAGGACCTGTCGAAGCTGGTAAGCCGACCTGGCACTAACGTCAGAAGCCAATTTCCCACCCATGCGCGTAGACACAGTTTTCTATCAACTCAAGACTACGTCCGGTGATTCATTCATTTCAATTTCATAATTTTCATTCAACTTTCAAGAATCAATTCATTTTTTTATAATATATTTTATTGATAAAAGTTATACTAATAGTAATACTAATAGTAATAGGAGTTGGTTGAAATTGATTATTGAACATGAAGTTGAACTTGAACTCAGTCTAACTCTAAGTCTGAAATGAAGAAGTGAACGACAAGAACGGCTCTTCAAACTGAAGTTGAATCATGCGCCAGTCACTACTCACTACTCACTTGCCTTGGTCTTGGACTTGGCCGTTAGACTTAGAAGTTAGTCAGTGATTAAAATCATTAATTGATTGACAAGTAGTAGTACTCAAGTAGAGTAAAAAAAGTTCTATGTGGACTAGTCAAGACTCCAGTCAGACTAGTGTTACTGAATCAGTGAATGTTACTGACTTAGTGACTTACTGTAGAGTGTAGGCACTTCAAAATCAAGCGAGAAGGGGCTCTAGGTTGTCACGCGAAATCATATATAAACTCGGCAGTCGCGGTGAGGACGGTTTTCAACGTATGAATCGTTCTTTCAGAACCCAATGTCTTTGCAACTATTGCACCAATAAAAAATCTGATTACATCAACATGTTCCCCAGGAAGCTGCGCAGACAACGATCTAAAAACCCACATGGTCCATTCAGCCACCATTGGTAAGTTGACAATTTAGTTTTTTAACTTCGGAGGTCGACCTCATCACCTAAACCTCCATGAATGTTCGCGGTCTTTGCACCTAAGGGTAGAACAGAACATTATCTTACCTTCTGTCGCCTCAGTTTTTTTATTTAGTACTCATGGGTGAATAAAAATAGTGTTAAAGGTAGCCCTGCTTAAGCGGTGAAGCACAGCTAGTGATTGCCACGCGGTCTCGCTGGGCGGTTGCGCATTACTTTGCTTGCTGATAATTGGTGAATGCCTCACGCTTGGCCAATTGGCTCCTTAGAGCAGTTGGCTGTTTTCCAACATACCCAACTGTGCACAGTACAATGACTCTGAAGTATACTGACTACAGTAAATACTCCCAATTTCTGATAGTGGCCTATGGCTAGCAGTAGCACTAGGAGCACTAGATCATGAGTGTTTGCCAGGGACCAGTGTAACTATGAATGAGGATAGGATAGGAAAGGATAATTTTATTTTACATGGATAAATTAATAAGACCAGGGGGTCTTTTTTACATCAAGGTCCATGAAAAAAAGATGACTTCTAGTTCTATGAGTATGACTCCCAGTACTGTGTCCATTCAATTTATTTCATGATGATGATGGTGATAATCAATTCAATTTCCATGCCACTTGACAAACCTGGGTTTTTTCACACTTGAGTCACTAACAGCGACAGTAGCCCAGCCCACATGAATCCAAATATTTTATCACTCAACCTTGTATATTTTGGTTTCAGAAAGGTTTTGGTGTGAGCTGGAAACAACTGACAGTCTTCGGCTGACTGACGAGACACTGGTATCAACAGCCCACCTCCACTCTTACTCTGATATCAGGCTACTCCTTAACTTGAGGGTCAACTGTAATTCTGTGACCTCGGCGCGTCATACATGAGGAATCCTTTCAGTTCCTGTCATCTAGGTCTCGTCTAATACCTCAATGCCGTGCGGGTCTTCTATTGTTCAGATCAAGAGATGAGTGGCATTTGTTATTAAGAAGATAAACTCGGGAGAATGAGGATCAACTCATAAAGAAATGATTAACGCTGTATATTTATTTACAAAAATACAATTATTTGAATTCCTGTGCAAGTTGATTGATTTTACTATCTATCCCCTTGATCAGCCGGGGCCGTATATCAAAATTATAGACTATGAAGGTGGTGCTGGCAAGTACACTCATGTATTACCATCATTTGTAATAAATTAAGGCCTTAATTTGTTTTGATAGTTTTATTTTACATGGATAGCTTCAATAAGACTAGAAATTTTTTAACATTAAGGTCCATGAATTGAGTTCAGGTTGTGCAAAAACAATATACATATTGCCTCTCAAGGCCCAAGTATTGACAGATTCAAGCAGGGTGTGGTGATAAACATTAGAGCAAAAAAGCTGGAAGTGACCGGGATGCGAACCTGCGAACTAGTGGGAATACGCACGAAATGTGACGTCACTGGCTAAGGGGGCGTAGCCGGGCTTCTAAGTGACTGCCAATTTTCAATGATAGCCGCTTGACAGCAGGTCTTGCCTTTAAACTCCCGGCGCGCAGTCAGTTTTGGTCCTACAACAAAAAGAAGAGCAGCACTGAGATGGATTTGAAGACCTTTTTCGAATGACGTAGGATACATTGGACAAAGCTGAAAAAAATTTTCATTTTGAAGTGCCTACTTACTGAGTAAACTATAGCCTGTCCTAAGTCGTCCGTGCAACTTATTGCTTATGCTTTTAAATTCTAGTATAGACGTGACGAACTCCTGGTCTAACTCACTGATGATAGTAGTGGTACTGCCTACTGGTATTACTACTTACCAGTGGTGAGTAGTAATTTAATAACTAGTAAGGCTAACTAACTTTCAAGTGTATAACCCACCAAATTTGTAAGTGAAGTAGGGAACTTACGTTACTCATTAATAGAACTAGCTTTGGGTTACTTTCTTATCTTAATACAGTTAGTAAGTTTAATCTACTAGTTAACTTAGCTTAAGTTTTCGGTCTAGTCTAGAGAGATAGTCATGGTGATTTGGTCAATCAACATTTTAGTTAGTAGTTACCCTCAAATTAGAATGATTAAGGTACACTCATTTACAGTTTCACAAGCTGCTACTGGTTAATACTACTGCTACCGCTGCCGCCACTACTACTACGGCTACTACTGCTACTACTAGTAGTAATTCGTAAATTCATAAAGCAGTGAAATGACCGTCACATTAGGAGCCTGTAGTCTTTTCACACCTAGTTCTAGGTCTTTTAGGCAACCTAGTCACATAACACCATTTCCGAGATGATCCACCGAGTGATGCCTCTGTAGTTTACAGCTTTATTGTAGTCGATACTCAATACATTTTGCTCTCTGAAAGCAATGCCATGAAAGGTGCTTGGATTACTTGTGTTTATTGCAGAAAATTGAAGAACTGACTCCTTTGACCCCCGAAGTCATCAGTCGACAGGCAACCATTAACATCGGAACAATTGGCCATGTAGCCCATGGAAAATCAACAGTGGTAAAGGCCATCTCTGGTGTTCAAGTAAGTGGAAAATGCCTACAGGTCAATGCATTTACAGTCGTAGCATCAATGTAGTTGACAAGTAGTCTTTGTGGCTTTCAGTCTCGCTCTAGATTCCGGTGACCGAAAGGCTGTTGTTGCTGGTTTGGATACTTGATGCTCATGTAACCTTTATTTTACAGACTGTCCGATTCAAGACGGAGCTCGTGAGAAACATCACTATCAAACTAGGTTATGCAAATGCTAAGGTACGTGATAATAAAGTCAAGACTCTCATGTTCACCTATGACTCGGGCGTCATGACCAATTTATCAATGTATAACCAACCGTTTTAAATCATGGCATGCTTTAGTGAGGATAGTCAACCCAAGCACTCCAGCAGCATCATTTTGTTGTTGACAATGCTGCAAAGTGATCATGGTTTTCTTTTTGTCTCGCAGATATACAAATGTGACGGACCGGAATGTGAGAGGCCAGGATGTTACCGAGCGTGTAGTAGTGGTACAGCAGACACCTTCCCCTGTGCCTGCGGTGGCAAGTTCCAGCTAGTAAGGTCAGTGCAGTGACATATGTCACTGGTCAGTGCAACAAAACAAATTCACCTCGAGCTACTATGGCCCTGGTCATGTGTACCCTACTCTGGACTGCAGTACATTCTGGCATGCCTGAATCTTTTGCCAAATGCAAACCTTGCCCCCCCTCCTCGGAACTTCTTTAGAGAATATTCGCATTGTTCGCTCCATGAAAGCTTAATCTTAACGTTATGATACGGTCCAGGGTAGACCCACTTGCGGAGTTGTGTTCCCCATTCTTAAAGGAGGCAATTCTGCATTAAAGTGTTTAGGACATTGCGTCGGATTCACCTTAGACAGTCAGTAAAAACACAGCTGACGAGTCAAACTCTTTGTACTCTCCGGTGAAAAGTTGTTGACTTAGCAAGCTAGCTATGTTTTTGTTACCACTTACGGACATTCATTCAAGATGCCTGATGGCTAAGGCAATGAGATTCCTGTGGTTCTCTATTAGATAGTTTATTGCTCATTCATATCAGTGACAGTTTGTACGCAATAGCCCTCGCTAACGGCGGGCGATCGTTGTAACCGGTGCCTTGCTAAGCGAGATCGATCGGCGGCCATGCAGACTTCAAATTATTTTTTC
>Ga0224511_10004933_pt1 | contig 10300 bp, 5 predicted proteins | sample SF_May12_sed_USG_2_FD_169988 | JGI IMG/M metagenome (GOLD analysis project Ga0224511, IMG submission 169988) | Sediment microbial communities from San Francisco Bay, California, United States - SF_May12_sed_USGS_8_1 | ecosystem: Environmental > Aquatic > Marine > Sediment | place: USA... | reverse complement strand
CAATAGTGATTGCCAAGTATTTGAGTGTCTTTCTATTGCTACAAGAACGATTCCTTGTATTCACAGTGTGTCTGTGAAAGTGTGAATGCGTGTAACTTATCATTCTAGTGATCTGAACTCGATCACTTAAGTGTGACAACTTCAATCATTTAAATGAGATTATTATTTATACATTTTACAAACCCAAGGAAAGCAAAAACACAGGAAAAACAAATACTGTATTTCTAATAAATATTTTGATCTCTTAAAAAATTATTTTTTTGCTGATTGAATATTTTAAATCATCAATAACTCCAAAGCTGGCGAAAATTAAGAAATTGAGAATTGTTTACATATGCTGCACTACCATTTTTTTAACGGTATTAATTAAGTCTCAAATTGAAAAATGAAGGATTTATATTGTACAATCATTCTCATGCCTCGTTGGCCATTTTATCCTGATGTGGAAGAAATAAGGACATCATTTTGCAAGATCAGGGGATGAAAAGATATTTACTGGAAGAATTTCTTCACTATTACCAAACTGTTTTTACATCCCCAATTCATTAAGAATGATCTAAATTATTTAAGTTGTTATTTTGTTTTTAATTGACGAAATCACAATTATTTTCGCTTAATATATCCAATCCTTAGTGAGTGTCTAATACATTTTACTATTTTCTTTTTAAGTACATGTACAGCTGAAAAAGATATTTGAATGAAGATTGGTTTTCCCTATTGAGTTTCAATAAATTTGTCAAATTGACATTTTTTCTAGGGAAAGGAAGATTAATACGGTATATTGGCTGGGAATCATAACTTTTTTATTGTTGGTTATAGTCAGTTTTTGTGTTGTTCTTTTGAAGAAAAGGAGATCTTTACATACTACATAGAGATTCTTTGTCCCTCGTTCGGTCTGTCATTAAAACTTTACCTTGGCTATAACCCTGGCATTTCATAATATTCCTTCTAACTTTCAAATTACATTGTTTATGACAACGCAACACAAAAATGCCAAATTCTTCAGATAAAGGTTATATTTGCCAGACTTTTGCCCCTTTTTGTTGACTTTGTTAACCAGGTTTTCAACGAAAATCCTGGTTATTGGATTGGTGAATGGCAGGCGGGCGGGCGTATCCTAAATGGCTTCAAACTGAGGTTTCCGCTCAATAACTTTAGTTTGCTTTGGCCTATTGACACCAAACTTGCTGTATGGGTAGCTTATATCAAGACGCAGCTTGGGATTCTACCCAGGTGTATGTGATCAAGGTCAAGGTCACTGTTACTAAAAAAAGAATTCAGTTTCCGCTCAATAACTTTAGTTTGCTTTGGCCTATTGACACCAAACTTGCTGCATGGAACCAATGCAACCAAAATAATGGCATCAGTTTTTTCTTCACTGCCATGTTTCATTTCTTATTCCTGTCATATTAACACTTGGTTGAATCGTTGAAAACCTGGTTTTCGTCGCATTGCGACGTTTCTTGTTATTCAAAGCATCTGAGGGTGACACCAGTGTTCAACTGAATACCCATCTAGTTACTTAAGGCATGTCCTTTTTTTAGTCTGAGTGTTAAGTTGTGCAGTCTGCATTTCTCTTGTGTTCTTTATGTGGTGCTAATTTAATCATCACACATGCAAAAGTAGATTTCTGCAGAGCTACCATTAGACCTGAACACTCAGGGAATTCTGATGTTTCTGAATGTTTCATGGTCAGGGAATTGTCAGGGAATTTTGAAAACTGGTCATTGAAAAATAAATGTCCTTAAGTCAGTGAAACTGATAATATAATCTATTATTATCTATTATTTAGCCTAAACTATCAAGATAACTCATTTATAACTTATAATTATTTTATAAATTATACAATTTGAATGTTTATTGAAGAAATATTAAAGATGCTAGGTCTGTATTTACACCATTATAATTGGTCACAAATCTTGCAGTTATACATGTTAAGTATACTAAATCAATTAACATTGCAAACGGAATTACACAGTTTTGTGACACCTGGTGACAAATAATGCGTTTTTGGACAAAAAAATAAAAAACACAACAACAAAACAAAAATCCAACATAAAAATTCTTGCCGGAGCCGGGAATTGAACCAGGGACCTCTCGATCCCAAAGCAGATGCATTACCTCTGCACCACCGAATCAACTGAGAGTAAATGGTCAAAATGTAAATAAACAAAGCCAAAATTTGCGGGCAACACATGTAATATTAAAACATGCATGGATAACTATATTTGGCAGTTTCTCATATTTACTGGAGTAGGGTTCACTGCTTAAATATGGTTAAAATATGAGTTGTAAACAATTCTGACTTAAAAGATACAGACATTAAGTTTTCATGACGGACAGACAGACAGACAGATGGACAAAGCTATCCCTATGCATCATGCTTTTCTTCCAAAGGGCCACCCAAAAATGAGTATTGATACAAATAGTTGTATGATATATATTTACAGGATGAAAATGGTGCCTATCTTATAGACAGAGACTCAACATATTTTGGTCCTGTCTTGAATTACCTTCGTCATGGGAAGCTAGTGTACAACAAAGATTTAGCAGAGGAGGGTAGGTTATCAATGGCAAAACCTGGATATAATTATATCTTGACAATTGAACTTCATTATATTGTCTGCATATTATGCGTCCGAGTCTGACATTTTTGGTCCAGGGAAATTGATAATTTGGTGTCGTTTGTAAGGGCTATGTTTGTATATTGCAGTTTCAGTATGGTATAGATAAATAATATTCTTATTATTTATGTTAATGACACCACTATTTAATACATGCCTTAAATGTCATAAACAGTGTATATGTAAAACATATTAAAGGGTGATTCATTTTTATCTTGACATTGTGTAGTTAATTTAATCAGATAATTTTACAGTGATATGCTATATCTATATAATTTTTAATGTTGAAAAAATTGACACTGAAGCGATTTTAAGTTTTTGTAGGATGATGTAACCCCTCTTAAACACCATACCAATGATCAATGCACTTCTTTTGGTGTCATTGTTCTTAGTGATGTCATTTTGTCAATTGGACCCAAAACCTCAGACATTGAATGTCGTTGATACATATATGTATGACATTATTACAGAAAATTCATAGAAAACCCTTGACATGTAAAATAGACAAACTCTGATTGACATTAATTTATGTAATTTTTTTCTTTGTGCTAACAGCTGAAAAGTTACGAAATATTACTAATTGCATGAATTAAAATTCCTGTTTTAGATTATTATTTTATTATCAGGATGAAATTTCTGTTTGCAGGTATACTAGAAGAAGCAGAATTTTATAATATAACTAATTTGATAGTTTTGGTGCGTGAAAAAATCAGAGAAAGAGAAGCAAAACAAAACCAGGTAAGATGGGTCTTTGCAATGAAATGTATTTTTTCTTTATTCTTAATTAATTATTGAAAATCTCAGATTGACATTAATCTGATTTGATGTGAAGATCCATAGTAAGTTTTGAAATACAGTTTTAATATGAAGCTCATTTTGTTTGTCATTTAAAAAATAAACATGGTTATAAAAAATGTAAATGGTAACAATCTAGTATCAAACTTCCCCTCAAAGTCAGGGTCCTATATTTGCTGAGTGGAAACAACATGTTCATCTAGAGGGAGAACAAAACCTTGGCCATGTTGTGTGCCATAGAAGCCAGCCATGTTAAAGAGTGTGATGTTTTGCCTGTTACATTACAGACATACATGAAGAACGTGTACCGGGTGCTGCAGTGCTCGGAGGAAGAGCTCACACAGATGGTGTCCACCATGTCCGATGGCTGGAAGTTTGAACAGGTACTTGCATATCGACATATTTACACTATGAACTCATTTGCTCCCAATGTGTTCATTACCTGATGAACGCAGTTTCTTCATAATATCTCCATCATGTAACTCATGTTACAACATTTGTGATTGCTCGAATGAGTTAAATGGCATGAAAACATAAGCAAAACATAGGACAAAAAGTGTAAATATAAAAAGACATTCATGGTTGATGTCATTATTGGTGTATGAACTCAGTTGAGGTCTTTGGACTCCACAATAACTTTAAAAAGACTAGCTGTATTTATACACTGATATTAACACCAACCATGATATGTATTCTTCAAATAATAGCAGTGTCCTGTTTTATGACCTCTTCATGTCTGTGACTTTGTTGTGCTGATGGAAGTAAAATGTGCTTATAAGTGCTTTGTGTACCTAGAGAATATGTACGCACACAATTATACACACCTGCAATGCCCTGGGGGCCGTTTCACTAACATACTTAAGTATACTTAAGGAAGGATTTACACCAATTTTTAGCGTAACTCTAAGTTATGGAAAAAGCGTTTCACCATAAGAAAACTGGCGTAACTTTTCCCATATGTTTAGGCAAGCGCAGCGTCCATAACTTTTCGCATAGCGTAAATATGGCTGCCACTCTTAACATAACTTTATGGAAATGTTAGTGAAACGGTACCCTGATCTATGATCCCCTTTTTGCAAGAGTCCTCTGTATGGTGAGTCACTCACCATGGGTGTGTTTCGTGTGCCCATACATTGAATCTTGAAGACTAAATGTTAAAACATGAACACACTCACACTATTACACGTGTAACACATGTAGCTATGCAGTGTTCAGAGTCGTGAACCGGTAATGTTTGTGAGGTCAATGTGATGATGGTGGTAACATGTCGAGGGCTTGGTGCAAAACTATTGTAACTTCTTATATAAAATGAGGTAGTTACAATAGTTTTGCACCAAGCCCTCGATGTGCTCATCAGAGTGATGACTGACAGTTGGACAGGAAGAGTGAACCGGAAAACATACAGCTCTACAGTGAAATATCCTGTATTATGTTGCTTAAAATATATTATCTTTTTTTCTTCCTTGATATTTTAGAAGAAGGTTATTTGAGACACAACTAATTACACTACTGTAGACCTTTCTGAGTTTAGTCGGCTAGTTTGTTTTCTTAGTAATAGTTAGACTAAAGTAACTTTATTACTTATTTTGTTGAAATGCACCTCACTTTTCGTAGTTTGAACCTTTACAGTATGATGAGGACAAAAGTTCATTGTTCTGCATACAATGGTAACATTTCTTCAGATGAATTCAACAAAAAAGTTGGAACCTCACGGCTTCAAAAATGTACATGTGTATTTATAAGCCATGAATGAAAAGCTTAAGGTCTATGTCTCATGTGACAAAAAAGTGGGCATCATTAATAAATTGGTTATAATAATACCAAGGGTGACTATGTCCTTTCAAAACAATGACAGAGGCATTGTCAATAGTTTCAGAGACTATAATGTCAAGTATTGGTCAGGGATTTAGGAATGGCATTAGTATTATTAGATAAAGCCACTTGGGTCTGTGTGGTGCAAACACTGGTTCTTTTTTGCCCTTTTGTTTGTGTTTTAACAATGTTGTAGGGCTCATTGTGGCTTATTTTGTTACTTATCCTGTTAATATTTAATTAAATAAAACACTTATTTGTAAACTGTTTGGGATCCACTTAAATGTAAAGAACCTGAATATCAGACAATTTCCCAGTGTTATTTCTCAATACTGTAAGTACTCCCTTAAAAAACTATTGTGAGGTGGTACGGTGTACGTTTTTGCACTAAATGCTGGATTTGTATGAGTGTCCAGGACTTTGAATGTTTAGTGAAAATGTGTAATCAAGTCCCTGCAGCCGAGGCCTGCCATTGATATTCACTGGGGAGACTGGAGATGTCACCGTCAGACTGCCGCCCCTGGTGGTTCTGTCAGGCTGACTCGTCTGGCTTCACAGATACTGGCAGGGTGTATCATGACTTCTTGTGGTTTTTACTGTATTAAAGTCTTGTTTGTATCAAGGTACTGTAGGTGTGCTTATTATATTTGCATAGCTAAAAGTAAGGATAATCCTGGTCTTTTGTGAAAATGGGTGATTTTGGTATGACATTGTTCGTAATTTTAGCACTGTTGATGTCCCCCTAAATAAGAATTTTAAAGCTTTTTTGAATTTGATTTTGGAACTATGAAAATAGCCGGGTGTCATAAGAACATATTTATTGCGTTTTCATGATGTATATTTAACAATAAGCCATCCTTTGCTTATTAAGAATTACTAAACACCACTTAGAGCCTTCTTGCCGTTTAGTGACCGACCAGTCAGCCCTTGTTAGGACTGAAGGCTGCTACCTTTATTAGGCACTATTAAATTAGTTTATTGCCCGCTCTGGCAAAACTACATACACCATGCTGAGGTCTGTTATTGATAATATAATAATGCAAAGAAGAAACAAAAAAAATTTTTTTGTATGTTATAATTTATATAATATACATTATATACACATGTAAATACACAGAATGAACACAACTACTGCACCTCCTAAAATGTATAGAGAATATGACGTTAATGTCACATGGTGCATCTACTGACTAGCTGTTCTATTATTCATTTTATTGTTTTCCCATTTACAATATACTATTATTTGTAAACAGTTGCTTGACTCCCAGCATGCAGTGGGCTGTGTACTGATTTACTTACTATGGCTGCCCATTTAATCAACGAAATATAACAAGTTGATTTAATGAAACATTTATACAGCCAAAATCAAACCAGTGTTAATTATTGAGCGGTGTATCTAAAATTAGCTGATCCCCCCATTTTCCACAGATTCATAAAATGTTTCTTAGAAGTTTGAGTCTTAGGAGTTGTTTGTATGCCTGTCTGATTGAATGTTCTTTATCACGGGATTCTGATAACAGCTTGTTTATATTAATGGGTAAAGATTCTAAGCTTCTAAAAATAATTCTGTTTATGATCTTTTAAAGCTAGTTCTGTTCCATTCATCCTTGATTTTATTTGCTTTTGGGTTACAACATGGTGGAAATATGTCATTTTGTGAACAAAATTATGTGCTTTTATCTCTACAGTAATTAATTAAGGAGGTTTATGAGGGAAATAGTCATTACATAAATTCGTAATACCGAGAAGCCTGTTATAATGCATGTGTAGCAGATTCTGTACGCTGTGTTTGGAATCCACATGACTGGAGCCTTATATGTATTGCCTGATGGAAATGTCAGTTTTTATGTGTTGCTTGTGGAAAAGATATAAATATTTGATGCTATTTGCTTGCTCCTCAGGATCCCTACAGTTTATCAGGCTCTTCCATAGCATGGTTCTGCAGATAGATGCTCTTTATTTGTCAGTTTTACTTTGTAAATTCAACTCTCTAAATTTAGTGCATCAAACAGTATGACTGCCGGTGAATTTCTGAACATAATAACATTCAGGGTTGCTTTCTGATGCTTTTTTCCCCTGTTAAAGTTTATAAGACATGGGTTTTGTTGATGAAAACGCAGCAATTTTCTCTGGTGCATAAATAAGCTGAAATTAATAAGATTAATCAATATAATGGATATAATGCCATGGTACATGATAGGATAAGGACAATAAAACACAACAGGCAAACTGGCATTAGAGCCACTACAGGGGGAAAATGCTGAATAAATCCTCACTCTGCATGCTGGTGGCAGGTCTTGCATTTGGGAGATGTTCTTGTATCAGCTTTGACAACCACCATGTTCTGTGTTACAACTTGATATTCATGTATGAAGAGTTGTCAAGAAGTGTGCTGTTGCTGTTTGTTTTTGTTTATTTTTTGTTGTTGAAAAAACATATTTCTTGTGGCAATTTAACCCCAAAAGCTATTGGTTGTCATGGTGATCAGGTAGCATAATAATGAGTGATTGATTGATGGATGATAATGATGATGATGAAGATGATAACAATGATAATGATGATTAGTCTGCAAATTAGTCTATAGGCCCGAGTCGAGTAAATGGCCGGTCGGTCGATTAGAATTGTATACAAAATAGCCCAAACCATGATTAAAATTCTAAACAAAGAAACAAATTAACATAAATACTGATTGTGGAGTTGTTTGTTCATAACAAAAACACAACCAAAATTAAAATTAGTGCAAGTCAATGCATTTCTACAATGTAATATGAATTGTATGAATTATGACCACAAACATGTTGGGCTATTTAAATTTCAGTCAGGCTATAGAAAATTCTATTTGAATAGCCAAAAGCGCTATAGTCGAAAAATAATTAACCTACAGACTGATGATGATGATACATTTCAAATTCTCAGAATAGGCTAGTGAGTCATGTTAGTCAATAAGTAAATTGCTCTTCTGCATTGTGACATTAAATATCCACTTAACCATTAGATATCTCACTTGGCAAGTTACTGTGGCAACATTTATTATGAGACTCTGCTTGATATCCATTTTCTTGGCTCTATGTTTTGTTCCTTATTCATTATTGTAATCTTCTTAGAAATATGACATATATTTTGAATTGCAAAGCATAAAAAATCTTACATAAAACGGTTAAATTAAATATAATTGTTATTTATAACTCTAATTTATATTGCTGTGTTTGTGTCGGTATAAAAGTAATAAACTTAAATATCCTGTCCTTTATACATATGAATCGGCTTAGGATTCTTTCATGTTAAAGATGCTAGTATTGTGAGGGCTTGGTGGAAAGCTATTGTAACTTGTAATTTAAATTAAGGTAGTTGCAATAGTTTTGCACCAAGCCCTCAATTTTAATTTTAAAAGTTTTCATTGGTATAATCAACTGATTTCTCTATAAACATTTTCAAGACTATAAAATGTTTTGTTTTATAATTTTAACTAGTTTATGTTTATTTTTCTCTTTATAAACAAAAACGAAGCCAAACAATGGTAAAATATTCATCAAGGCATTCGTCTATGATCTTGAATTGACTCCTAAATGTTTTATGTCAAAATACTGCTCCTGTAACTATAATGTTCCGTTCCAGTATACTCAATATTTTGTGTGGGATCATACAAGTGATGATCATGGTATTATTCTCCAACTCTCACTGATTCTTCTTAGATTAATATTAATTTCTGATGCACACACAAGTTTTGTGACTTTTAGGCTGAATTTTCAACCTTCTCTATGACTAAGAAAGATCACACAAACTAAAAATTATTTCTGTAATGATAGACAAGTATTCAGTGTCTCTTCTTGAATAACTGGAATATATTATTATGCATAATTAAAGATGCTAGGTCTGTATCTTTATACTCTTATAATTGGTCACAAATTTGCAATAGGTAAAGTATACTAAATAAATTAATATTGCAAAAGCAATTGCAAAATGTTGTGAGAAATAATGTGTTTTTGGACTAAAAGTAAAACACAACAACAACAAAACAAAAAATCAAACATAAAACCCTTGCCGGAGCTGGGAATTGAACCCGGGACCTCTTGCTCCCAAAGCGAATGCAATACCACTACATCAGCAAGTTAATTGAAAGTATCAATTGTAGTCAAGCTATTTAACTGTTTCGACGCAATAGGTCGAAACGTAAATAAACAAAGCCGAATTTGCGGGCCACACATTTTCAACTAATTCATGTTTTCTGTAATATTTTTACATGCATGAATAACTATATTTGGCAGTTTCTTATATTTACGGGAGTAGGTTTCACTGCTTAAATATGGTTAAAATCTAACATGTAAACAATTCTGACCTAAAAGATACAGGCATAGCATCTTTAACCATCTGAAATTCGCTACTCTTCTTTTTAGAACTCAGTGCTGTGCCACATTTTTGTTTTAGAAACGCAGCAACAACTATGTGTGCAAATGTGTAATTTTATGTTTTATTGAAGATGATTGCACAATTTATGAAACCAACATCTTAGGCCATTCAGACATAATGGTCACTTTTTTATGGGCTGAATGACTAAATTTACATTTGAAAATCATCTTATTTATGTAATAATTGTCATTTGCCTAGAATATCTTTCAGAGTGCATGATTGTCTGACTTTCTTGTATTTTCTGTAAAAAAAATGTATATGACTATGCTTGTTTTGTTCCAGTTGGTGAATATAGGCTCACAATACAACTACGGCTCAGAGGACCATGTGGAATTCCTGTGTGTTGTGTCTAAAGAGTGTCCAAATAGCTTCAACGGACCTGAAACCAAACCCACTGATAGGGCTGATGTGAGTTGGAGGCATTATAATTTATGTGCTTCTTTTGTTAATGCAGTTTTAAGGTATTATGTAATGCTTTAATGTGAGTTAATGCATGGATAAGATTGTAATAGAAGAAAGTTTAATAATTTTGATATTTTTAAAGTTAAATGATAAACATCAGATCAAGATTGTCTTATGCTTAAATACAACATATTTTTAAGGCTTGTTTACTGAACTGTGTATTGAATTGTTTGTGCTAATGAGTTTTTATTAAATGCCTT
>Ga0224511_10004932_pt1 | contig 10300 bp, 3 predicted proteins | sample SF_May12_sed_USG_2_FD_169988 | JGI IMG/M metagenome (GOLD analysis project Ga0224511, IMG submission 169988) | Sediment microbial communities from San Francisco Bay, California, United States - SF_May12_sed_USGS_8_1 | ecosystem: Environmental > Aquatic > Marine > Sediment | place: USA... | reverse complement strand
TTTTTACCATGTGAGGAAATTCAAAATGGCTGTATTGGGTTGAAAAATGTACAAATGGAAAAATTTCTTTATTATAACATAAAATAAAGTTATCCTGTGTGCAAATGCATGTTTGTTATGTTTGTGTAAAATATCTGGAATATTATACGTCACTTGAATAAGTTAGGCCATTTTGTAGGATTTCACCAAATTAGTAACCATGGAAACTTCATTTTTACTAAAAAAGTAGCCCGACAACCTTACTGTTTCTTTTTATTTTCGAACTCGCCATTGAATTCTACTACGGATGTCAAAACAATAGAAAATTCTATGAAAGGATTATTATTGTGGAAAACTGTAAAAATCGCCCTTAAGACATATATTAGTATCAGAAGTACTTTGCTGTTCATAAGAAGTTGAACCAACTAGAGCAGCACTATAAATGTAAACATGAACTATAACACAATTTGGGTTGTTTTTTCAATTAAGTGATAAAAACACATTCTTAGTTCGTAATCCTTAAAGTAAGCCCTTTCAGACACAGAGTCTGAATCTTGTCCAACAGCTGACATGGGTCCTACAGACAGCGCGCCAATATAGGATGTCGAGTATGTGTATATTGGTCACATTATTGGCCAACAAGACCAGATTGGCAATTAGTTCCATCATAGATCATATAGACGCAGTCTGACACACTTGATGGGAAATAATTACTAGTGCTCTACAAACATGCGTATCCAATACATGAAGACCCTATATTTTGCAATCAAATACAATGCAGTCTGACGACTTATCATTAACGCGGTACCCACTGGTTTTAATGTTTTGGCAAGCAACACTGGATAGTGACATATAAGGAGTTGTTTTAACAATTTAGATTCCGTGGCAAAAACGCGATTTTGTCGGCCAATGGTGCCCGCCTTCAGTTTTTGATTTTCATCTGGCAAACACGGTACAAGTATTTGGCTAAGGTTATTTTAACGTGACTCCTACATGTACCGATAGTATTTAGTTCTAGTATTGTTTTGTATTTTTATATTCCATGTCCAACTGCGCATTTATTCACTAGAATTTTCTACATGTGCAATAGTATATGACTAGTATGTATTTTTAATAATCATGTTACATTTGCCAATGACGACAGTTACAACCATTGCACTATAAATCTGATATAGGATATTCTTGGAGTTACCTATGCCTTTTGGCAAACTAAACCAACATTCCTTGGCATATTTCGATTTTACATGTCGTTTCGCAGGTGTATCTTAAAAAGTTCTTTTGTTTACTTTAGTTTCATTTATAATAAACTGAAACAGCTTTGTTCTATATGCAATCCAATCGACGATTACGAACGGCCACAAATGATAAACAGCATTTGACCAGAAATATATATTATTCTCATTCGGGTATTTAGTTATTAAATGCATATTGCCATGTAACCAAACATGCGATAATGATTAAATGAGAAAACCGTCAGACCTTTTTCATGCATTTAAAGAAACTTAATGATATATTAAAAGAAGTCAAACTTCACAACATTATACTTTATCAATCGTATACATTTATAGAGAAATTGATAAAAATCCTTTCTAAAACCACGCCGGTTTTGTGAATTCTTGACTTGATTTCAACATAATAATTATGCCATGTGTTTCTGTTATTGATAATATATGTATGTAAGCTTCAAACTGTCAATGCATACTGTAATTTCTTTCATTACACGACAACGCAAAGGCTTGAACTGCCTTAACATCAGCTCCTAATCCCATAGGCATGCTTCATGACTCGCCTGTCATCACGGCGGTGAGGGATGGGAACATTAACCGGCACCAACATACCCAGACTCGTAATTGGTCCAATTAACGCTGTTCTAGTGGCCTTAATGACAATCAAAATACCGTCGGACGTCGTTATGATAGAGAACTCGCGATGAAATACAAAGATTTAAGGATAACATTTTCTGGCTGGAAATGTGAAGTGCTTCGCCACAATGCAACATAAATGCTGTTTTCTGACCTAAGGTTTTCACAAAAGTCCTTGCAATTAACGATTCTAGTTTATATATAGTGATAGTACGTTTTTAGATTTAAATGCTACAGCATAATTCTTAAAATTATTAATATAGATATTAAAATTACAAGAATTGCGATTTATATTTTAGTTTAAAATGTCCCCGAGATAATTTTACTATTATTAACAACATATACCACAATGCATTAGCAGTGTTTTTTTATATTTTACCTTAAAGCTGTAGAAGTAAGACCAATCCAACAGAACTAAATCTGGCACAAAACAATCCAGCACTGATCAAGTTCATTGTACGAAATATATTCGACACGCCGATCATCACAAATCACCAGTAAACTCGCCAGCCAAACGCTCTAGGTGGGAATATCAGCGTTACGGTGAAATTGGCTACATCGGTACCAGGTATATCCTCATATCTGGAGGGTAAAACACGATCTAATACACCGTACCTCTGTGGTTGATGTTTTTGTTTTCTTTATTGTTGAAAACAAAATAAAATCAAACAGACCAGCTGGCATGCTGTCTGGAGATGTCAGTGTATCTCATACAATTATACAAGTAATACAAAATAATGCATGTAATTATAATAAATCTTAAATCAAACGCCGCAAGGAAATTTACTTTCAACTAAAATTTTAGTAATATATTAAAATGTAGTTTTGAATAAACTCAGCAAATCTCTTAAGAACTTTTAAGGGTTCTGGGTCAATATAAAACAGAGAAAGGCTTAGCGCTTCTGCTTCTTCTGCGCAGAGAACCACTCTAAAAGGTTATGGAATGCATACAAAAAACATGGAATTTGTTTTGCAATTATAATGGGTTTTTTGTGTCTTTTATAGCTCTTTGTACTTTTATAGTTGTTTTGTGTTTGTCAGTATTGTGTTTTTATCATTCAGATATTTGGCACCAGACAAGTTTCATGATCTTTTACTCGCCAAGCGCATTTATTTCACATATTTTGTTGTAGTTTTAATGTATCATTTTTAGCTTTGGACACTTGCAATATTTATATTTTCAAATATATTGCAAACGATATTATCAACCGAACTGTATGTGCTCTAGTAGATTCAATCTGCAATAGCAAAACATTTTGAACTACAATCTATATAAACACGTTCGGCGTGTTTTGTTCCCAACAGTTGCCAATAACTTTTTTGACAAAGGAATTCTACATTAAAAAAGAATTTGTTGTTTGTTTGGCATTATTTCGTGAATTATTTAAGGTAATAGTATCAAGTTATGCCAACATCGCTTGCAAGATTGTTCAAGCCCGATCTTTTAATGTAAAAGTAGAAAAGAGTAACCACAAAACCACAAACATGCATATTGTCATTCAACATTAAATCCCGTAGCCATAGAATAGAACTATTTAACTGTTAATCAACGGACATCTTTGTTTTATTAAAAATCATAACTTAAACGCCAGAACTTTGCAATTAAAATATGTAAAAATAATCGTATAATAATGATTATAATGATTGAGTGAAAGAAGTTTAAAATCGTTGAATATCTAAGTTAAACGCAGTTTGGTGCAAATATATATTACTTGATTATATGATTAACTGCTGTATGACTCATCATTTATAAGTAAAGGTTCTGTTATCACTATGGAGTTAGCGTACATAATAATAGTGCTGAAAACAGTTCTCATAAGAAACCTTAGCAACTGACCACACGCGTCACAAACGAACGAGTGTGCCAATGGCGTTGTCCAGAATTTTCTTCACATATCGTTTACATTGCTGGGTGACGCAAGCAATCTTGTCCCAAAATGAAGCTGTATATTCGGTCAGCCGTTGATGAATTGTAAAAAAAGAGCTGATTATATTACATGTCACAGGGTTTGTGTTTTCTAACTCACAAACATACGTTATATCGTACTTTAAAAAGAATAACACAGGTTTTATTGTATACATTTATAGTATAATATTTACATTCGCTTATTATTTTCTACAGGAAACACTGAAGGTTAAAGATGCTACGGCTGTATCTTTTAGGTCAATATTGTTTACATCTTACATTTTAACCATATTTAAGCAGCGAAACATACTCCCGTAAATATGAGGAACTGCCAAATATAGTTATTCATGCATGTAAAAATAACACAGAAAAGATGTATTTGTTGAAAATGTTTGGCCCGCAAATTTGTCTTTGTTTATTTACGTTTCGACCCATTGCACCGAAACAGTTAAATAGCTTTACTTCAGTCGATACCCTCAGTTGACTCGGTGGTGCAGTGGTAACGCACCCGCTTTGGGTGCAAGAGCTCCCGGGTTCAATCCCCAGCTCCGGCAAGGGTTTTTATGTTTGATTTTTTTGTTTTGTTGTTGATGTGTTTTTACTTGTTTTGTCAAAAAACTCATTATTTGTCACAAAGGTTTGCAATTCCTTTTACAATCTTAATTTATTTATTATACTTAAGAAATTGCAAGATTTATGATCGATTATAAGGGTATGAAGATACAGACCTAGCATCTTTAACGCGGTACACGGAAATTTCAAACCTCGCTCTAAGCGTTTATAGTCAATATGTGCACGAAAAATACCAATCAATCCGTAATTATTACACATATCCATATAAACTTAATTTCAAATTACATGCTGATTGTTATTCATTACGAAACTTTGTTTGAAGTTTTATTGACGTTGTTTGGCAACTATATTTACAAAATCATAAATTGCCATCGTTTTTTCTTAGCGCTCTTGCTTTATAACAGTTATAGTAGATGCTTGTGATTCATTTACATCATCTGTTAATCGCCTTGACTTTAAACACGTTACTGTCATCACGGTAGGGAAATATGGGAGTCTAAATCGACACCAACACAACACGGCTCGTGATTGCTCCAATTAACTGAATTCTGGTGGCCCGTCAGTCAACACGTCTGGGCGATGTTTGCATTGTTGACGCACATTGTGCTTGTTAATTGCACTAGAAAAGAGTACGTCGTTATTTGAAACATTATTTAACGGATATGCATGCAACCGTGCGTACAATAATATTATTGAATGCTACAAAACAAATATAACTAACCTGAAATTTGAAACTATTTGAGAAAAAAATTGTTAACAACTACTTGTGATGAGATGATAGAAAATGGAAAAGACTGATAAGAAAACAGATCGATCGCTTTAATATCATTTTTAGCCAATCGACGATGTAATACCTTACATTTTTCTTTATTTGTGTTTGTTTTACAGTATACAGCATATTAAGGCATTTCTGAAAATACGCGAAAGAACCTGTTAACAGAGTCGGCGTTGAAAGGCTGCACTGTGCTTTCACATGCTATTTTCGTGGTGGAGGATTTGTTTGATACAAAGATGTTGCTGATTGAAATGTGTGTAGAGCATACATGTTTTAAGTGTTTGGCAGCGCTTTAAAGAAACGACCTAGCTAGGGATTTAATTCGCGTGAGAGTTTGGCTTGGGATATTTTGTTTGCATTAATATGTTTCTCTTCATAAATATATAAACCTACATAGAAGGAAGACAACTGCATGAATGTTAGTCATTCAACGGATAACTATTCCTGACACAGTTGCATAACAAATATTGAAGTAATTACTCCCAGAACACCTGTTCGAAAAAAAGTAGCAATAACTGCCTTGCATCAATTTCAATAGCGCATAACCACAACTTGGATAGGTTGCTTGGAATTTATCGAAACAGCTTTAGATGAAACTATGAGTGATAAGCCTTGATATGTTTACGATAAACTATGATAACACGAATTAACCTTTATGCAGCCAGTAAGTGCAATGAGTAGTCATTAAGATACTGGATAGAATGTTCGGAGCCACACACAGCAACGCTAGATCATTTCACAAAAATTTAATGTCACATAAAACTGATTTGTCCAAATACACTTTCATGACATCGCTCATTTAGGTACACGAATGCCTACTGGTTCATATTGTGGGGCAATAAACAGTTGCTTCAAAAAGTATTGCTTCTGAAATAACTTTTCTAGTTCATTAAACAAAACTCAGCTCAGATAATTCTGAACTAAATATCTAAACCAAAGGTGGATAAAGTATAAGTAAGGCAGATTTTGTTAATTTGACCTCCGACATTTCGAAAACGTTTCAGACGCTATATAGATATCACAGAGGCTGGCCAGATTGTGAATATATCCAAAATACATTTGATGATAATATGACTGATATGTCTTGACGTGTTTCAGATAAAACATAATAATTATATTTGAAACTCCACGAAAGCAGTACGTGTAATGAGTGTTTCATTTAGATACTGATTGTTTTGTTTGGAGCCACCCACAACACATCAAAATCAAAACAGTTTAATACGAGATCGACGCATCAAAACGTTTTGTTCAAAAACACTATTATTGACTGCTAAAATGGATACGCTTATTTCTGATTGGCAAATTCTGTTGTAAGAAAATTCCCCTTGCTTCAAACAGCACTGCTTCAAAAACAAAATTATACTAATAAGACAAAATTAATAGTAAATGGCGTGCGTGTTATCGACCCTGCATATTTTGGGCCAGACATACAAAACAAAAGTATGATATCGGATAAATTAAGTAGCTTCAACTTGAACTCCGACATTTTCAGAATGTGTTAGACGCTGTGCAGATATTCCAAAGCTGTGTTAAGTTGTCGGTATAAATGATTCTGATCTTATGATGAGAAAAGATAGAAACAGACCAGACCTCCTGTTGGTAAATTATCACTGAAAGTGTTAACTGCTATCAGAAATATACGTTTTCTATCATCAACATATCACGATAAAACATATATTCGATTTTAAGATACTATATAACGCACACAGTAAAATGTGAACAAATATTATAGTTATTTTGTTCAGAATACGTTTGTATGAGCCACATGCATGTATTTCAGTTCTCATCTTTGTTGTGTTTATGATACCTTTATGTTGAACAGGTACGTTATCCAGAGCTTACTAACACCCTTTTCTTTAACTACATATTCAAGACTGTGTGTACCATGCGTAGCTATGTCGAATGTTGTTTGCAAGTATTGTTATGCAAATGTATACAAAACGACAACAAAATGGCATAATGCGTTGAAGACTATTACACGCTATAGAAATGACAAAATGTAAGCAATAAGAGCACTGTTTGTTTGATGCCTGTTAAAACTAGAGAGTTCTTTCTTTTTACGTTCAGCAGTCGAATACACTTATATTTCAATGTCTTGCACTACAGTTAAAAATAACTGAAATGTCATCTCCATGGCGTTGGCGTTGGTTTGTAACCATTTTCCTAAAACACAACGTGTATAAATCTGAACATAAAATGACGACTTCATGACGTCATTGTTGACAGAGTTAAAGCGATCTTAGTTGTTTAAGCCTTTAAATTCAATAGACAAATTTTACCAATACCCTTTGCGTTTTCATCATTCATTACAATGAAAGATATTTTATGTTGGAAACATATAAGTGTTATCAATTAACAAACCTTAAATAACGTTATTCTTTAATAAACAACTAGTAAATTGTAGACATTTGCCCGCGCATCGCAGACGCTTGTGCAACAAGAGCATTGCCGTCGCTTTATTGATCACTTGACTACCACTGTAAACTGTTTTAGGCTGGTTGGCACTATGGGCGAAGCGTTTGTATTTTGTGCCAGTACTTAAAACTGTAAAACAAGTCCAACTGTCAATGATCGGTGTTGCATTTTGGAACCTTGCTACTGTTAAAATATAAACAGGATATATGTAATCAGATATTTTCCTCACATAGGACTCGTGTGAGGATGCAGACACCTGTTTTCCCAACAAAATCCTTACGTGTGGCGGGCAAACATATCAAATTTAAGATCATATTCTGAATATTCAAAATCATACTATCTTAGTTATACAATATTTTCCCGAAATGTAATGAATAGTAATTATATGTTGTTTGATAATTTAACATACACAGTCGAACTCATATAACAATACAAACGATTCACCATTCATTCCATTGTGTAATGTAAAAAAACTACCTATATATCACATGTGTTGTAGCTATGACAAATACTGAAACGCTGGAAGGTACATGTACTTCTACCATTATGTATGCTTTTCTGGGATAAAAAGAAACACACTAGCACATATTCTGTTACATCAATTTCGATAGAGATTAATTCCTAATAAAAGCTGTTAAAATAAAGCCTTGTGGTTGTTTACTTGTGTTTTTTAAGTGAGAGTGATTGCACTTGAATACACGTGCTTGTAACCATCTTATCGCCACAAAGATCTCTATTGCTATTCCTTAAACCAAATGGCGAAAACAGATTGGAGGCGAATCTTAGGAGGAAATGTTCAATACTATATTTTCAGAAAGCAATCGTGAAATAAGCAAAACATCAATTTATATGTTAAGTTATATCGATCATTTTAATAAAAGAATGTTAGTCCTATTTTATATCATAAGTAGTTTACAGTTCATAAGAAGTTCAACCAACTAGAGCAACACTATAAAACGTTAAAACAGTGTAAAGAATTCCAGCCTTAAAGTAATCACTTTCAGACACAAAGTCTGAATCCTGTCCAACAACTGACATAGGTCCTACAGACAGCGCGCCAATATAGGTTGTTCAGTATTTGTGTATTGGTCACATTATTGGCCAACACGACCAGATTGGCAAATATTTCCATCATAGATCATATAGACGCAGTCTGGCACACTTGATGGGAAATAAATTACTAGTATTCTACAAACATGCGTATCCAGTACATAAAGACCCTGTATTTTGCAATCAAATACAATGCAATGTGACGACTTATCATTAACGTTGTACCCACTGGTTTTAATGTTTGGCAAGGAACACTTGATAGTGACATATGAAGAACTTTTTTTAACAATTCAGATTCCGTAGCAAAAACGCCAAAAGGTAACGATTTTGTTGCCCAATGGTATCCGCGTTCAGTTTATGATTTTCAACTGGCAAAAAAGGTAAAAGTATTTGGCCAAGGTTGTTTTTAACTTGACTCCTACATGTGTTGATAGTATTTAATTCTAGTAGGGTTGTTTGAGTTCCATGCAATCATGGAATTCTCTTAAAGACTTGAAAAAGGGAAGGTGTCAAATTGCGCATTTATTCACTGGATTTTTCCACGTGTTCAAAAGTATACAACTACAATGCGTTTTGTCTATAATCGTGTTACATTTTCCAATGACGACAGTTACAGCTATTGCATTATAAAACTAGTAAAGGGCATTCTTGGAATTTCCTATGCTATTTGGCAAACTAAACCAACATTCCCTGGCATATTTCGATTTTACATGTCGTTTCGCAGCTGGATCTTAAAAAAGTACTTTTGTTTACTTTAGTTCCATATAAACTGCAACAAATTTGTTCTATATGTAACATAATCTATGCAACGTTCACGAACTATCACAAATGATGAACAGTTTTTTTAGTATGCATTATTATCATTCGGGTATTTAGTTATAAAATGCATTTTGTCATAAAACCAAACATACATTTATACAAAATCCTTTCTCAAAACAACGCAGATTCTGTACAATCTTGACATGGTTTCAACATAATAATTATACTTATTGTTTCTTTAATTTATAAGTATATGCATGTAAGCTTTAAACAGTCAATACATATTGTAATTTCTTTCATTACACGACTACGGAAAAGCTTGAATTGCCTTAACACCAGCACTTAATCCCAAAGGCATGCTTCATGACTCGCCTTTCATCACGGTGGTGAGAGATGAGAACATTAACCGGCACCAACATACCCAGACTCGTAATTGGTCCAATTAACACTGTTCTAGTGGCCTTTCAGACAATATGTCAGGAAAACGTTTGCCTTACTGACAAAATGGCAATCAAAATACTGTCGGACGTCGCAATGATAGAGAACTCGCGATGAAATACAACGATTTTGGGATAACTGATTTTGCTGGAAACGTTTGTAAAGTGCTTCTCAACAATACAATACAAATTCTGTTTTCTGACCTAAGGTGTTCATAAAAGTACTTGCAATTAATCACCCAAACGCGTATATAGTGATTTTAAAATTACAATGCTTCAGCGTCATTCCTTGAATAATAATATAACTATTGAAATTACAAGAATGCAATTAATATTTTAGTTTGAAATGTGTCTATATAATATAACTATTATAAACAATATAATCCGCAATGCGTTAGCATTTTTTAAAATAATTTACCTTAAAGCTGTAAAAGTACGAACAATCCAACAGAACCAAAACTGGCACAAAACAATCCAGCACTGATCAAGTTCATTGTACGAAATATATTCGACACGCCGATCATCACAAATCACCAGTAAACTC
>Ga0224511_10004931_pt1 | contig 10300 bp, 4 predicted proteins | sample SF_May12_sed_USG_2_FD_169988 | JGI IMG/M metagenome (GOLD analysis project Ga0224511, IMG submission 169988) | Sediment microbial communities from San Francisco Bay, California, United States - SF_May12_sed_USGS_8_1 | ecosystem: Environmental > Aquatic > Marine > Sediment | place: USA... | reverse complement strand
AAATATATATATATATATATATATATATATATATATATATATATATATATATTTCAATTTAATCTTAACAACAATTTATAATTGAAACGAAAGTAGGCCGTCAGTAGTAATGTTACTGTGAACTGTTTTAATGGAACACTCTTTTTTCTATATTAAATTTTGTAATTCTGAAGACTAACGCGTCTTTAATGCAAAGAATTTAAAATGTCAACCCGTGCACTATTTTCTATAACAAACAGTTATCCTGAGTAAACACACAAGAACTTGTTTACTTTTGAATGAAAAACAACACTTTTGCTTTGAGATAAATGGTCTACCGCACATCTCATTTCAATGTTTACATTTTAACAAGATTTCTATAAGGTCATGTTATTATTTTGTTTTTACATGTATGGTACATACCCATATAAATAAAACGTCTTGAAAATTTACATATTCCATCAAGATCGAGAATGTACATTTAGCTGAATAATACAAAAAGTCGAAGTGGTCGTTTGTACAAGGCAATTATGAAAATCAATCTCACATGGCGTTAAAATATATACACATAATGAAGTAGGTGTTCAGCTCTGCCTTCGCATGTTTTCACCGGATATGCCGAACACCACTCAAGAAGTTTAAGAAGTAAAGAAGTACTTCTTTTTTAAACAATATTTTTATTTTGAACACAGCAGGCATGTAGAAAATATGCTAAGCACAAAAACGTTATGTAAAAACAAATTAAAAGTGTTTTTGTAATGATTGCCAGATTGGCGGAATAATACAATTCTCTTCCGTATTCGCAAAAAAAAACACCAGGAAATGTGAGATATATACAAATCGATGTAAATTTCACGTAGACGTTTTGCAATCATACGATATTTTCATGGTGTGTTGCGTCATAGTGTTCTACGTGTTTTTGTGTCGTTCTGTGTGTTGGTTTTTGTACGGGCCATTTTTTCATGGTGCCCTTAAACTTGACAAATCTGAATTGTTTACAACATTCTTTCTTTGAAAATATCTTCAATTTACTCCCTCGGAGTATGAATGTCCATTCCATTGCAGATTCTAATCAATATGGATGGTTTGTTTACAGTTTAAAGCATCGCAATGGCTTAATGGTCATTTTGAATTAAATATGAAATACCATTTAAGGCTGACGGCGCTTAACTGGCGTCGTCAAATGAAAACTGCATAAGTTTGTTAAATAACTTAATTACAGTAACAACAAAACTGTGTTTGATATAATTAATAGAACTTTTTAAACGTGTAGTTTTTAGTGAACAGATTCAGTTAATAAAACCGAAGCTGCTGTTTTCTCGTGCAGGCTATGCTTCCTGAGGGCTTTCCCTTTCATCAACTTATTTTTTAACACAGTTACAGAACAAACTCTCCACGTTTGATAAATAAAACTCTTAAGATTTCTTCTGTTGATGCATGCAGTTTATTACGTAAAAACACATTTGAAAGACAAAACATATTGTCATTGCGTATGTTTTTGGAAGAATATACAAAAACATCAGTTGTATAAGGATAATTACAGTTAAAAATCAAATCAAAGCATAAAACAATAAAGAGCGTAATTCTATAGATTCTTTGTTTCTTGAACATAAATAATGACTTTGACCTTTGCAGTCAAAAGTTTAAATCTCGTGTTTATCTCAGTGATATGTACACGCGTAAAACGGCCTTCTTGACGAAGCTTCGTCCACACTGTCATTCGGTTCCATATGTCAGCTACACATGCAAGATAAATTTACGCGTGAGACTTTTCTACTTAATCTTATTAAAGGGAAAGCTATCTAAGTTAATCCTTATTAGAAAAGTATTAACCGCACATTTTCAAATTAAACATTGATTTGCTTTGAAATTCATACTTCATATTCCTAATTCTAAACTGACTTGACCAAAAAAAAGTATCTTGTTGAGGTAATTTGTGACTTTTTAAAGTTGCTATGCCTGTATATTTTAGGTCAGAATTGTTTAAGTCTTTCATTTTAACCATATTTGAAAAGTGAAACCTACTCCCGTAAATATGAGAAACTGCCAAATATAGTTATCCATGCATGTAAAATATTACAGAAAAAATGAATTTGTGTGGCCCGAAAATTCGGCTAAGTTTATTAACCTTTCGACTCTTTGCGTCGAAACAGTTAAAGCTTGACTACAATCGTTTTTCTTCATTGACTAGGTGGAACAGAGTTAACGGATCCGCTTTGGGTGCCAGGAGTCCCGGGTTCAATTCCCGGCTCCGGCAAGGGGTTTTATGTTTGATTTTTTCGTTTTGTGGTTGTTGTTGTTGTGTTGTTTCCTTTTTTATCCAAATACAAATTGTCTGTCACATAAATTTGCAAGTTCTTTTGCAATATTAATTTATTAGCATACTTAACATTTTGCAAAATTTGTGACCGATTATAAAGGTATAAAGATACAGACCTAGCATCTTTAAATGTGTCATCTTTTCAATAAAGTGTGTTCACTAACTTCTTAATTATTAGCATATAATGTGGTTTTCTTGAAAAGGGACCCTTGAAGATGATGTTTTGTACATTAATGTTCACCATTTTACTCTAGACAACATAAATTATCAACACTCATATGTAAGCAATACAACAATTTAATGTCCACAATGCAAAACTAAATTAGAGATTATGGTTGCTATAATGGAACATAAAAAATTATACTGACACTAAAAGGAAAGTGAGTACTTTATTAATGTCCATAACTTTTTTGCTTACAGTGTTTAGTTTTTTTTTTCATGTTAATAATAATGTGTAATTTCTATTGCAGTTGTTAAAACAATAAATTGTCGCATTGCTATCGATCAAATGAACATAACGCAAAAATGCATTTTTGCACGTGTACCTCGTGAATTGTATTATACAATTTTAAACTGTATTAAGTTTTTTTATCAATTATGTAACAATAAAAAACATTAAGAAACAGTACGTTTAGACGGGACTGAAATTTTGTTGGAAATGGACTTTATAATGTATTTTACGCTACTTAGGTCTTACGTTGGTGTACCTGACGTCATTAAGCATTTGTTTTATCACATGGACACAACGTAGATTGATGCAATGGATATAATATTGTTTGGAATATACTGTAATGCAGCTAAGCAAATACTGACGTAGAACGTAAAGATCAGTATTTGACGTTAACTCCTGAACGCACGCGAATGGTTGCAGACACGAAGAGATAATGTATTTGTGTTATTTGCATGACGTATGTTTATAAAAACATGGAAACATGCACGCACAAGAGAACATTTGCAAACTTGTATTTTTACATTGATGATGTAACTTTCTTTGAGCGTTAATTATGACCCTTATAACCGTGTACTCGTAATCAGACGTTAAACAACCGTAAAGAAGAAAAGTCTATAATAGTACCTTGATTACATTAAACCAGACATCTTATTTAAGAAACATAAAATATATTGTTGCACACAGGTGCACTCTTTTTTATCTACAGAATAGTTAAACGGTTAGAATGTTTCGTAAAAAATACAGAAATTACAAAAAAGGGATTGGGGACGTACTACACCAGGAAAGCGTTACCATGCGTAGGTTTAATTTAAAATCATAAAACTGCAGAGATCTGTTGGAATTTGATTTATAATTTACGCGCCTTTTCTAATTCAACTCATCTTATCAAAGAGGTTTGATTTCATAATACTTTATACTTTCAAAAATGCTTTAGAAACGGAATGGAATCAAACAGTGTTTAGGTGTCAGTCTGATATTGTTTTCCAATCCGAAGCAATATACAGTTTAAATATTTTATCAAAGTCAGTACACGCCAAATAAAGTTTAAACCAATGCTATAAATATTTACATCGGTGTGTATTGACAAAGTTGAGTCTCTACAAATCAAACGTTTTAAGTGTTCACTTTTTGTATTTTTCTATATAAAATGAAATCGATTTGTTCGTAAAAATTAAAACATTGTACATGTACATAGTAACCATCATTTATTATGAGTGAAATGACCGAAACATATGCTGAAACAAAAAAATGTTTAGACAGTATTTTGGTACTTCAAATATAATCCTTAAAACTGTATGTAAGGATAATTGCACACATTAACTATATCTGATAAATGGTAACATACAGATCAATGGAGTTTATAGGGTGCCATATGGGAATTTATAACATAGACGTGCAAGAAATGTTCACGTGAAGCTGCACGACAGTTATGTGTGTACGAAAGGACAGCACTCGTCTTCAATGCCGCTGAGATAAACTGGGAGTTTGGCGAAAAACGTTCTGTCAAACCCCCGAGAACGTCAGCACACAAGGATGGCTATAATTAATGTGACGTCATCGCGGCGGCGGAATTGTGTTATAATATTGATTCAAGAACATCTTGCATTTTGTTAATATATGAAATGCAATGTCCTTAAACAGCCCGGAACCGTCTCCGTCCTTGCGTTTGTGTGCATTTAAACCCACGTCACAAAGCCATGCATTTGAACTGGGGTCAGCTGCACGCACGCTGGCCTAGAATTCGTTGAAGAAGAAATATTTGTACTGATAAATCTAGATTTACCGTGCAATGATTTGACGGGAGAAAACGTGATTTGCGTAGAAAAGAGGAACGAACGAATTCGGCTAACGTATTGGACGTGATCGTTTTGACGGCGGAAGCGTTATGGAGCGGGGTGGCATATCTTGCCAGGGAAAGACTGAACTTGTTACCATTAATGGAAACTTAAATGCTTAGCGTTATTATGATGAAATGGTGCCATACATTAACAACGGCAACGTTGACGTGTTACAGCAAGACCCACGCCCAGACACCAATCATTACACCAGGTATATATATTCTTGAGGCTGCAAACATCAACATCCTCTACTGGCCCTCACGATGCCCGGATATGGCACTGACCTAGCACGTATGGGAATATCTGGGACGTAAGGTGCGTATACGTAATCACGTGAACAATATGGGTGATCTCGGGCGTGCGTTGCACGAGGAATGGGAACGTATTCCACTGCAGTTCATTAGAATACTGTGAAAAGAATGCGTCGTCGGTTTTTGGCGGTAATAATTTGAAGCTGGTGGTAGACATAACAAATAGTGACAAGTTTTGTTTCGACAGTGACTGTACAAAAACATTTGAAATATCTAAAAACTCATTAAAATAATAGTTTTCTTTTATTGCATATTATCGAGAATATAAATTGTGATTGAGGTTTGTTCGTGCTTTTTATCATTTAGTTAAATTGACTAAACATTGTTTGTATCAGTATAATTTTTAAATAAGTTTTTGACCAATTCTTTTTTTATACAAAATTTTATTGTTTGTAAAATTGGCCTTTTGTTATCAATTTCAATTTTCACTTTTATGTTTCATGCGATTGTTTAGAAAATGTAAATATTTCATGACCATCGTATCATGTGATGTTTAACGCAAATTAAACATACACAGATGCAACCAGATATATTGGATGTAGAACAGGCACACCTATACAATGCTATAGTCACAAATTATCAACGGGCATCGTGTGACGTCTTTTTCACAAACAGTAGTACGATTCTATGGCGCCCGTACGATTTAGACATTGTACTGGCTTGTTTAAGTAAGGGTACTACTTAAAAGCCCACAGCGCCCGAACAGCCCCCGGCGGGCGTTTGTAACGGACTATTTTGGTTTAAAATTTAAATCGTACGGTTTTAACGGCAACCGTCCGGTCACAGTATGGTGTACGACCGGACATCGTATGGGCATCGGACGGTGTCTAAAAAGAGTCAGTGACTTTCGAAAATCACTTAACAAATCGGCCGATGCTCGTCCGGGCACCGGCCTATGTTTTATGAGTCGAACTGCCACCGGCGAGCAGCGACGTGTACATTGTACTTGCAAAACTACATATTGCATCTACATAGATATTTTACTTCTGAAGACCAGAAACATATATACAATAATATATATTTCGCTTGAGCAGCCCAGTATGAATAACATGCAACGAACAAGTGTTATTTAAATATTTACTGTCTTGGGCAAGTGTGTTTTTTACCTTCATCACTGAGTCAGCCTTAATCGTTCCTATTTTAACATGCTTTTTATTATGTATACATCATTGCACGTGAAGATTTGTTTTAACTGCGTAAAATCGGCCGGGCACTGTCACTGTACGGTGTTCGACTGATTTCTTACAACGTCGGCCGAGCATCGGCCAATGTTATCATATACAGACGCCACACACAGACGCCGGCCGGCGCCCGAACAATATGTGACCACGCAAAAGAAAATTCTTAAAAATGGTCAGGTGCCCGGGCGATTATTAAATTTGCCGGTGAAATCGTACGATGTCAGTTTTATTTGTGACCATGCATAAGTGTGTATTTCATACAGTACGGTGTGGGATCGTGCGGCGGCGTTCCTTGGTATCGACTCGCGCGTATTCTGATTCTAATAACGTGTAAGCCGTTCTGTAGTTCTAGCCGTCAAAACTATGGCCATGAATGTATACTCTTCTTACATTTAAGAAATGTTATTTACTGATTTAATAGGTAAATGAGATATGGCAGTGCGCCAAATGAAGCCTTCAAATTGATATAAAACATGAATATTAATGCGTTTGTTAATTACGTTTATGACATGGCGGTGACAAACATTCGCCGCGTTTAAAATGAAAGCTAATAGTAACATTATATTAGAAAGAATTACGATACGCACATTCTTGTGGGTTTTATCATTTGAAGAAACGAATGCACACAATGACTACCATGTTATTTTTTCATACATTTAATTTGTAAATATAATTACCATGTTTTATATTTTCAACTCTGATTGTTTAAAATGAATAGTATTCATTTTTCTTAATTTCATTCACTGCCCGGGTAGTAAATGAAGCTGATCTTAAAACAATATTTTGGTAGTTAAAACGTGTAAACTTGTAAAACACTTGCTAGAATTACTGATTCTATCAGGATAATTATCGCTCGCCAATTTAGAATACCATTTGCAACGTAATTTTACAAATGCAGCAGATATAGTAATTACAAGTAAGAAATTTGATATAACTTATTTCACTATTTTAATTTCAATATTTTTATAGATACTCAACAAAAAAGAAAGTATACACTTGATCAACTTGACTTTACTTCTTGACAGCTATGCTGCAGTATTGAAATAAGAGTTTGCATAAAATAATTAACAGCCATATCTGTTTATGAAAATGACAAAAACACCATTTAAAAATGAGTTGTAGTAGAAACAATAGCCTGTCAATCATAGTGAGGGTAAAATTGAAATAACAGACAAATGATTACATTCGTGGATGCATTGTGGTTGATTACAATCATATTTAATCTCAAAAGAATGAACATTGTTACATTAGAATTATTGAACTTTATCAATATTGCATAATTTACTAAAAGTGTGTTTGTATTCATTGCAACGGGAGTTAATTGGGTATTTTAATGTAAAAAATATTTAATTAAATAGTTTAATTACTGTGGACGTTTTAGCAAGAATGTGTTTTTCCTGATAAGGGCATCTTTAAGATGATGTTATGCAGATATTGTTCTTGTAACATTTTATTTTCTGTGTTGATAAAGGAACTAAAAACGATGCTTTGATCGGCATGGCTACCCGCCACTGTTTGCAAACCTATACATATTCCAAAATACCTGAATAATGAAGATAATGAAAAAATAACTGTGACATGCATAAGACTTAAATAAATACAATTAAAACGAGAAAATCAAAATGCAGATGTGTATATTTTCTTTTATGTTGAGTATATAATACAAAATATTTTTCTTGCTGCTTTGTTAATGTTAACTTGTTTCACAATTTTAAAATCTTAAGCACCATATTAAAATTGTAAATGTACCATAGCGACCAGTGAGAACATAATTCTACTAATGACGTCCACTCTTTAAATTACAATGTTGTAGAAATAAATGTTTACACAAGACACAAACATTAAAACAACATTTATGGCATTATCATTTTACAGCTTATCAAACACTGTTTGATGTTTACTTTAAGTAGATATTTACCATAGCTACCAAAGCACAAGGCAATTATATAACGACTGATGAAGTTTACATGATAAAATATTATTTTATTTTTCTTAGATAAATAAACTTATAAAATGCACTTCACGTGGTCTTCCGTGCAAAAACCCAGACGTCTACAGTGTCGTCTTCCAATATTGTCACTGTGTCTTTCTAGGACGATGTGCTCCGCCAAAACACACGCCCTGTTGTGGCACCTATGGCTCACATCGAGCGACACACCCTTGTCATCGAGTTGAGGCATTTGGCTTGGCAACAGCTTTTTATCCATCATGTACACCAGTCGGTGTACCGGCACAAGCTGACGGACCCGGGAACCGTCCGGCCACGTCACCCGCTTCATCCCGTATCCGTCACGGTCCTTCCACCCACACCACTCCGTGCAGCCCGATGGTTGACCTTTAGAATGTTTGTCTAGTGACTTGGCCACCTTTCCCCAGAATTTAGCAGTACCTGAAACATAAGTTATCATACGGTTAACGCTTTTGTTAAAGAAAAAACTTGTACTACGCAAATTGTATATCTCAATATAAATATGTTCTACTCTAACAGTAGTTTCATAAAGCGGCCCATTAACCTATTGATGATGTTTTCATACATGTAAAGCTGTGGCGACCTACGTTTAACGACAACCGAGCGCATTGTCGTCATAGTGACTGGAAACTGTTGAACATAAGTGTAATTTGTGGCGTATAACCGTATATTGTATGAAATTAAAAACCATTCAGACCTTAGTAAGAGAGAAAACTAAGTAAAATAAAGAACTACGGCGTCTACTTCTAGTTAACGGCAAACGAAACGTACGGCCTCGTAGCTGTTGGGCCGAATTCACAAAGCGAATATATACGGAATAGAGCACACAAGAAGCACACAAGAAATACTGGATTATTTTATTGGTAAACGATTTAACGAAAGGCGGATAGATTGATTCTGTGTCACAAACCGAGTAAGAACAAATGTGTAACCGCCCAAGTTGCGCATGCACGTGTAAAATAAAATATCACCGCACACAGCTTTACGCACGGGTGAGCACCATAGTAAGCTGTTTAGAAAGAAACAATAGCTACGACCCTGTGTAGAAGATATAAAAGTTCATCTTTACAATGTAAACACGATGTTGTTCATATAAAATACTTTACAAAGGTTGCGTTAGTTCTTTCTTTCAGTGTATAATAGACAATTGTTATAAAGAAAGGATAACAGATAAAATCAACAGCGGAGGTAACTTATGAGTTGCTTACCATTAATAATTGCCTACTATTTGTTTCTCTTACTATAACTAGAATTCTCTGTCTGTCCGAGTTTAACGACACAGCTTGAATAGGTGCTGCATATTTGCATTGGCTTTTCTTGGGTCTATTGACATGTGTGGGCGTTTTTTTCCCTAAACTGTTTTTATTAAATCTTTGTATGAAATCAATTTAATTCAATTCAATTCTATTAAATTGATTATTGCCCCCTTTGATAGAAGATAGTAGGTATAAGGAAAAGTATTTACAAAATTATAAAACAAAGAAATAGGTATTTTTTACAAACACATAATTAACATAACATAACAACTATGTTGTGAATGTTCAACATTTGCATACTTACTAAAATGTGTTTTGATAGACTTGAAGGGGATATAGATAACAGGTAAGGGATTAATATGTTTGTCGTCCTAAATTTTGTAATGTAATACGTTATCATATATACTTTTATGATATTAATGTACGGATGTGCAACAATAAAAATGTCTATGGGAATTTAATTACTGAAAAAGACTAGAATGACGGCTAGTAAAATAGAGTATCTTGCTTGATAATAATTTAACATATGAATAAATATTTAGAAAAGATATTATTATGCTTAATGAAATGTAAATTAATAAGCAAAATGACAATAAACAATCAGGCGTAAAAAAATGTTCTTTGTTTCCACTAACATTGCCAAAACAATTAGGTAGGGTCGGTCGGCATAACTTTTTTTTTCTTATTAACTTTTTTTAAAGAAAGAAAGTTACTCATTTTTATATTGCAAACATGTTCATTTTTGTTATTTTTACTTTAACGGGTTAAAAAGCAGGTTAAACACCATTATATTGATGAATTGCCAAAAAAAATGCAATAAATTGAAAAAAATTGTCAAAATAAGGTTTAATTAGGATTTTTTTCTGAAATTGAGCTGAAAAAAAACTTGAGGGTCGGCATGAAAAACTAGGGTCGGTCGGGTTAGTGGAAACAAACAACTTTTTTACGCCTCATCAATAAAAATGTACAAATTTACAATTTACTTTGCGTTCTAA
>Ga0224511_10004930_pt1 | contig 10301 bp, 11 predicted proteins | sample SF_May12_sed_USG_2_FD_169988 | JGI IMG/M metagenome (GOLD analysis project Ga0224511, IMG submission 169988) | Sediment microbial communities from San Francisco Bay, California, United States - SF_May12_sed_USGS_8_1 | ecosystem: Environmental > Aquatic > Marine > Sediment | place: USA... | reverse complement strand
ACTTCAGATTTAGACCCCCAGGTGTCGCCTGTTGTATATAAAGCAATGAAAAGGGGTACTCTTAAAAACCCTTAGTCTCAGGTGAGCGTTCTAGGGCCCTCTGGGCCCTCTTGTTATTACTTACTTTATTTGGACCTCGTTAAAGAAGAATGATGTTTCAAAGTGAGATTGAATTCTCAATGTGAATGCGTTGTGTCGAAGAAAGTCGATATCCATTCTGTACGTGTCTTCGTTTTCAAACACTGATCTCCAACTTGTCACCGAATCTGAGAACGTAATAAGATGTGTTTGTTTTGTTGCGTTTTAATTAATAGCTGTGAAAGAATGCACACAATGAGATAGAACATCTTAAGTATATGGATAATAGATGTGTTCAAGGCAAGCAGAGTGAGACACGTTTTAGCTTAATATATTATTGTCCACATGTCCGAAATATAAAGAAATCAGATTGAAAATCGTCTACGTTTCTATGTCATTCTTCATTTCGAAACTTTCGTTTTGAATATTGTATTCATGACTGTGGTCAACACAGTATTTTAAGTGTCCCTTCTATTTTAAATGTGTACCTTTGTGTACATTCATTAATGAAAAGATAAAAAACGTATCCTTTTAAAAAGTTTCTATCACCGCGTAGAGATATGTATCAACACTTTGACATAGATTGACAAATTCTCAAATATTTTAATTTATAAAAAATACTAGCCAAAATTTCAAAACCGCCACCTAGTGTATGTGGGATTATCTCAGGCATCTTGAAAGGGAATTTTATGAAATTATGCATAATGAATAATAAATCTATATTGATCAGTAAAACATTTTCATTATTGTCGTAGGTAAAAAAATTAAGAAAGAACAAAACGTTTGTATTACTAGAAAATTTTGTTTTGATGATACATATAACATAAAGAAAACTTGAGTATGCTGTAGTCAATCCTTTGAACTTACTCACACATAAGTAGGAGATAACTTTCAGGAGTTACATTTCTACTCTAAATTGAATGGCATTTTTCATTGCCATTGATGAATACTTTCAATAAAACCGAGGGTGCTATTTTCCTTATGCAAAGTATGCTACCTTAGGACTTTCCCTTTTCTCTGATTAATGTTACTTACTACAGCTGGTGTTTAGTGCCTGACTTAAACGATTTGTTAAACTAAACTCGGTCAGGCAAGAATAATGGTTATACCGTTTTTATTACCGAACGTGTTGGTGTTGCACAAGAAAGCGTTAGAATGGTAGAATACGCTTGATGAATTTGCTTAATTTACTTACAAAACATAGGATTGAGTAAACTGAACTTCCAGAGAGCTTCCCCGTTTCTCAGTTTAATTAAACTTACTACAGCTAGTGTTTAGTGCCTATGTGGCGGCTTTAAAACGTCGCCCCATACTACATCCTTGTGTAGTTATATTTTTCTGGTACTCAAGGATCATGGATTGTATGTTGTTAACATTAAAAAAAAAAGCTCCACTCATGCACTAGGGGGCGTCAGTGGTGTGGCAACTAACATAACCACTGGTGAATATCTTTAATAATATAAATTAAATAAAAATAAACCGAGGCTGGTTTTCCCCATACAGGCTTTGCTTCCTGGGGGCTTTCTCTTTTCTCAGTTGAAAAAATAGCAAATGCTTAATATTTTACAATGACATATTACCGGCACTACTTCTTTTGCTACGCCCATTGCCTGATGACGACTCGCACGTATCTTTCGACCGTTCCAGTTTAGATTTTGACACGTCTGCGTTGGTTAATATGGTTAAACCAGTATTCTGAAAAAAAAAATGAATTTAAACGTAAGTGTCGTGAGTTAAGTGGACATAAAACGGCCAACAACATAATCATTTTTTAACAAACAGGGTAATATTCTTATACGGTACTTGATCCGCTAAGCATAACGTCGATTACCATTTTTATGTCGAAACATTGCAATCAATTTATCAGTGTAAAACTGGCGTAAAATACACCACAAAAACTCACAACTGAAACCAGAAGTGGAAAACTATCATTACACATACATTACTATGCAAACATATTTTGTTTAGGACACGTATTTTGGTTCAGCGTGCGCTATCGACAGCTAGGCCGTAGGCCTGAGTGGTAAAATTATACGCGAATAAACGAGCAACAGTGCTCTAACTGGTGATAGAGCACGCTAAACTAAAATATATTTACGTTTTAACACGACTTTCGTTTATCCTGAAGTTAATAGACAACCGCACTCAGAACTCATTTTCTAAGGTAAATTATGTTTGTGTACTATATCATCCATATTGGCAGTTACATTTTTTCTCCCTCAAATGTTAACTAGTTTATAGAGGTTATTTAAATTGTTTAAATACAACAAAATATTCGGTGACAATTTATGACACAATTCGCATGCAATCAATTGAAGAGAAACGATACATCAGTGTTGAACGGGAAAACGCATTTATCATGTCGTGGATTTACTTGGAGTACATGTTAACGTTGATGGTACTGTTTGTGATGATACCAGTGAACATGTAAAGGATGGCCCGGTGCTCGTTGACATTGACATCGAGCGTGTTGGAGACTGCGGCAGGCTGTGTGGGTGGAGGCTGGACCTGCAATCCCGGCAGCACGTGGGGCGAAATCGCCGATAGCTTCCGTGCTAGAGTGGACAGGTGCCGGGATGGCAAGGCTCTGCTGAGGCCTGTCGAAAGGGACCAGTGCAGCCTTTTCATCTTTAGTGGGTTTGAGGTAAGATATCAGACTGCCTTCACTCCTGTGCCCAGTGACAGACACAATGACCCGGCTGCTAAACCCTTTGGCATGAAGCTTGCTTGAAATGCAGGAGTAAATGCAATAATTAATGTATCGCTGGCTGAACCTGGCCTCATCAAACATGCGCGCCATGAAACTGCTGAGGTTGTTTATGCCAATAGCTTTCGCTGCAAACCATGGTCTATCAGGTTCCACTTTTGCGAGAGGCCTTTGGAAGAATTCATCACGGTTGGGGTTGAGCTTTGATGGGTAAAGCTCAAAGATGCCACAGGACACTGCTCATCACCTGTGGCATACATACGAGGCTTCTTTGCGGTTTCCCGACTATCCAGTATATAATGAGTCTTATCAGCTTCGCTGTAGGTCATCTTGACGTAGTTTCGCCCCTTTGCATCTAACTTGATCAAATATGAGCTCTTTGTTAAGTCACACAGCCCTTCTCTGCCATGACGACCAAACTGATACATAATTTGAAATATGACTTTGTTTTGTAAGGTTTTTAGTGACCTAACGTTGAACACTCCACTGCCATAACGCCTTTTACTGTCGTCATCTATAATTGGTTACTTGTGTTGGCTTATATCCTTACCTTCTCTTTTCAGGCTTTCACGATTCCCACCAAAACCATATTTGAGGACTGAAACTGTCTGTCCTTAATGATGTTGATGATTCTGCAAACTGGTAGTTGTGTAAGATGGCGGTTAATGTCGGCGCGAATGCCAATAAGTGCAGACTTCGGAATACACCTATCTATCATGAGTTTGCAGAACAGAATAGAAACGCTCTAGGAATTTGTTGAGGACTTCAACTGGCATCCATTCGAAAGAAATATGGCCGTCAGCTGTGCCATCGTCTGCCATCGAGTTTAAACTTATTAGAGTATACAAACTTATTAAAAACAATCTTTAATGTTAGTTTAATATTAATTGTTTATTTAGTTATAAGAATTAATTTTTTATGGATCATGTTACTAGTTTATATTGTAATAGCTATATTCATTCTTTGTCTGATGTTTCCACTCTGGCTTGCATGAGAAACCTATTCAGTTCTTCATAGTCTTTTTCAAACACTGCATGGTTAAGACGCTTTATGATTCTACCATTCAAAACTGACTTGAACTCTATCTAGGTAACCTGTCCATCAACTAAGTACTGACTTCCCAATCACCTGTCTCTCGTTTTGCCGAACAAATATCTCCTATGTTTGGTAAATAAGACAATTTATTCGACATTTCATAAGTTTTATTCGGACTACAGACGGCATTGTTGGGGAAATCTAGATTAGTTGTAAAAATACTACGATTTGTTGACATAGTAAAATTCATTTACCATTTCAACCAATGGAACGGACTTTAGCATGATGGCACTTTCGACGAAAGCTTTCACTCATTTACATATGCAACAAAGAACCAATGCACGCAATCGTTATTTCTCGTTTTCTATTACGCATTTACAATTGGTTCAATCGGAACAGCCAACAATAGTTCGGTTACATACAACCGAGGAAAAAACTTGGATCGTGTTAGAATTTTGTATAATGCATGAAACAATGCGATATTTAGTTAAGAGGATACGAAAACAATATGATATATATATGAGAGTATGACTGAAAGTATCACAATTACACTGTTTACAGCAAGCCCAGCTGCTTATAATGCCGGATACTTCCACATTAATAAGGAATATGGTCGTAAACACCCCGCATAATGCAAACAACTAGATAATAGATACGTTGTTTGATTCCAATCCCTGAATATTATATACGCAATATTTCCTTTTTTAAACAGATACACTCAATTTTCAGATACATACATTTTTGATGATTTGCATAGATTAAATATGTTCAAACCTCGTACGCCCCTAAACGTCTTCACCATATTTTTGTTTGAACACATTGGATATGTCCTAACTTACGCTGAATACATCTACACATACCAAAATATATATAGCTTGACTAATGTTTTAATTCAATAACTTTGAATATTTCATTATCTACCTTACAAATACATCTTTAATAACCTTATTACATTTTAATAAACCTTGAATACATATCCATTAAACGTGAATAAATATTCATTAACTTTGTATAATCTTCATTTACCTTAAATACATCCTAACCAGCCTTAAACATCTAAAATAAAACATCTTAACCTTTTCATCTCTTCAATTTATATTAAATATATTTTAACTTACATTAAATACATTAACAATAAAAATATTTTCACCACCAACATCACCTACATTAAATACATTATCACTAAATTTAAACACATCTTCACTTACCTTGAATTCATTCACACTTAACTTTAATACATTCTTCCTCACAGTGATCAAATGTTCACTCACCTTGAATATTTCTTCACTCGTGTCCCCACTTCCAGGTCCACAGCCGAGATCATGTGATCTCAGGGATCGGAACAACTACCGATGGAACATAAATGTGAAACAAATGTTATGTACCATCTTATACATGTCACGTTAAAAAAATATATCTTAATAAATTGTCTCAATCAATACTTAATTGGTAATATTATTATTATACAATACATAACAAGTCCTTTTACGATTATGGTAAATATGTAATCATTCTTTGTTGGTTGGCGTTCACCTTACCGTATCCTCCTTAAGGATGTTCTCGTTGTTCTGCAGAAGCAGGGCTTTGTCAATGATATTGAAGCCGACCCACATATTGGCAGGTCCTCTTGCTTTGATGTCAATCACTCCTCCAGGAAGAATTGCTTCTTCACTTGGTACGACAATAAGCTGGAAAGTTGCAAATATTTGTTTACAAATAGAGCTTTTTATTTGCGTTTGCTTCGAAAAACCAACACTAGTATGCATCACTGAATAATTATTTGGTAAAGGTATTTGTTTATAAATAAGTGTTAAAATTTATTTAAGCTACTTGTATGCATTTACTTTTTCTCTAGTTTGATTTCAATTACAGTTCTACTGTATATCTCGCATTGTAGTATTAACACATTTCTTGCTTGCTGACCAGGTAACTAAAACATACCTCTTCACCGAGACACGTCGGTTCAACTGCAAACTTTGACGCATCAGCGACAAGTTTATTAGTTTTTTTGTCTACATAGAAGGCCAACAATCGCCCACCCGGCGACACACGTTTGAGAATGTTTGAATCAAGTGGCTTAAGAGTGTAGTTCGTCGTTGCCTCAAATCGCTTGTATTTAACTTGTCCGCGCGACACGACCTTTCAGGGGTAGAAAAATAACTTGACCGCTAAATATAGATTACATCCATTTCTTATTTGATAACTTTTTGAACTTCGCAGAATAAGTGTACAGTGACAATGCTCTCCACAGTGTCAATTTACACAATTTACATAAGTTACCCATAACTGTATCTATAAATTTGTGTAAACAGTGTTAAAACTGCTGCGTGCGATGTAAATTTCTTTGCAAGAGTTTGCAAAAAATATAAGTTGAAGGAATGCAAACGCAAAATATGGACGTGTCGCCTGTGGTTTCTAATATTTTTAAAGACGTGTCTTTGATCTGTTCTGTTTAATCATTATGCCGTGGACGCTATTGTACAGTGTGGCTAATTCAGAGACATAATTTCTGATTAGATAAACACATATGTGGACTGAGTTGGAAAACTCACAGAGGCTAAATGGATCGATAGGAGTCTTGTTTTGTCGGTTTGTTTTTTTGTCGCATGTTTGTATTGTAATAACAGTTTACTGACAAAACAGCTATTAGTACAATATTTCATACACAATATAACGAAACATAATGACTTTAGTTGAAATCTCACACGCAACAGCTTTATGGTGCTTTTCTTTTTCAAGTTTTTTTTCTTTAAAATCATTCAATAACATTTGAAGTAAAATATTCGTTCAAAAGGTAAATTAGACATGCATACAAGGTTAAAGTACAAAATTAATTAAGCTGATCTTAAAAAGAGTTACAGATGGAAAATAATAGCTGTAGGTAAGGTGGGGGTACATGTATTGATAGAGAAGTTATAAGTGTAGAAGGAAAGCAAAATAGAGTATAATATATTATATGTATTTTTTCTTCTCAAGTAAACTATTGTTTTCTTCTTTAAAAAAATATCCAAATAAGAATAACTTCATAAGCGGTACCATAATAAGGTGAGCAATACAGGTCACACCAAATAACTATATATTTTATACTGTACCACAATAATCAACAGTTTTAGTGTGATTGTACCAAACGCTGATTTAGTGCCGGCATATCATTACACTTTAAAATTAACACTTGCTTAGTATTTTAGTTGTCATTCACATCTTAATCATACCTCAAGTAGCCTGCTTTTTAAGTAAATACAGAATATCTGTTAAGTTGGACTAACCGCCGAGGCAAACAATAAGAGTTGAAAATTTCGTACGACAAAACAAACACACAGGAAATCAAAACGTGTGTTATAAGACCAATTACGTTGTGTAGGCAGAGTTAAGCAATACTACACTTACCAGGGTCATTATACCAGTATAGTCGTTGAGGTTACTGATATCATTGAATACTTGATAGTATGAGGCATCTCCCTGAATCATAAGAGTACACACGTGTTTAAAGTTCAAAAGTAGTTATATCAATAGAAAGATGGGAATAACTGTTTTGAAATTTATCATTTAAAACGGCTAACGCTGTTGTTTATCAGGAAATCAACTTAATAATACTAAACATGAACAGTTGGGTACATGTAACTGGTTTTTCATGTTCTATTGGTATTATAATAACAACATAAACAAACCTGTTTAACACAACAAATTAAATGTATATCAATGATAATTTATATTGCAACTTAATTACCTTTTCTATCTTTTCAATGACCATTTGGTTATTATCTATGTAAGGTTTCACGACCAATGTCTGTGTCGAAGCTGCATATCCTTCCACAAACACCTGTGGCAAAATGGTTACAGCGGGTGCAAAGTCGAAACAAAGTATGCTTAATTATATGCATCGTGCAATTACCACTTAGTTTAATTAAATTATTGGAAGTTCTCATTTTCATCAGTAACAATATAACAGTTTGTGTTAAACGTTAGAAGAGTAACAATTTAATGTTGTTTTATAGAACATTATGTCCCCCTTCAGTGCGCTATATCAGGAAACATATCCGTTAATTTATAAGCGATAAAGTTATTACCAACATTATACATACATTATCAATGTTATCACCTAATTCGCGAGATTAACGCATTTTACAAAAGATACTCCTTTGATGAATACAATTACTAAATAAATGTTTTTAAAAATAATATTTGCAACCTTATTTAAAATATACAGTCTTGGCTTGCAACACCACCCACGCTCCCAAGCTCATGAGTAAAACTATATTTTCATATGTAGACAACATACAACCCATGACTAAAATCAGTTATAAATCATTATGCGTGCCTGTGTAAACTAACATTTTGTAAATGTTTCGCTTCATCACAATACCTATCAAAGGTATTTAAGAACGTTGATTTACTCATTACAAATGACTTACACTAAACACGATCTGGTTGCTGTTCTTAGTTGTTGTCACAACTTGAGTTTTCTGGCCATTTGCATTAGTTTCAATTATATTTTCTTCTTCCACTTGTTGATTGTCCTTCTTTATCTTAAACCGTTGGTTCGGAGCTCTCCTCCCATTTGCAAACCTGATGTCAACCTGAACATACATGAAATAGAACGTGTTTGTATACAAATGTTTGAAATGTGATATTGTGTGAAAACTGCTTATACATTAAAAGTAATACCCAAGTTCGAACAGTACATGAACTGAAAACGTTATTGACGCGAGTAATATTGACGTCATTTCGACAGGACCCATTCACGGTTTGCAACCCATATAGCTTTGCATAAATAATTCAATTTAGTTTCAATTAAGCTAAAGTCAATTAAGCTTACATAGTTCATTGCTACACTTTATGCCACAATAACTGATTTCATGGCAGTCAGTACTTTGTTAAGACTTTTTTTACCTGAAGGTAGTATGGCATGCCAGGTCTAAAGATGGTTTTTGAGCGAGATAGATCGATAACAAAGGGACTGTCTGTGAATACAACATCGTCAGAGAAGCCGTCTTCCGTTTTGCCCGTGGCTTCCTCTATCACACCGGCTTTCAACACCAGCCGTCCTCCGGCCGGAAACACGCCACCGTGGTGATTTATTAGATCCTTTACGTTCACCTGGAATGCGGCCTTACCTCCTACAAGCTACACAACAAATTAATAAGACTGGTTAATAGCACTAAGAATATACACAAAGCTTTAATAATTTAAACAGTACACATGTCGTTTAAGCAGTAGTTAATCACATTGAGTGTGCACACAGCTTGAAACATATACTTAAACAAAGAAAATCATATTCAAATATCTTAACTTTATACTATATTGTTGAATTGGTATACAATCGTAATTTCATTAATTTTTTTCTATATGGTTTAATAAGTTACCCATTTATTATCCACGCTCTGTGAATTGTTAATTCTTCCATCGTGTTCTATGTTGAATTAAAGGTTTGCCTTGCCCTGGACCTCTCTTCCATACACGTACCTAAATATAATTCAGATAGGTTTTTTGTTTGCTTGTTTGTTTGGATTGGTTTGTTTGTGTGTTTGTTTGAATCAATGCCATGTTGCTTGCTTGTTTGTTTGTTTGTTTGTTTGTTTGTTTGATTGAATAAACGCCGTACGACAACACTGATGAGGCTATATTCAGTTCACCCACAAGAGATATTAGTTCCACCTGTGATTGTCTCCTTAGTATTAAAGCATACTCACATCAAGATCTTTGCACAAAGTATAATACTCAACAAATGACATCAACAAAATATGCAACAGGTGATTTGCAAGGTACCATTGGTTTCTCCTCGTGCACTAAAGGCGCCAGTGGTATAGCATCGTTCATTGCAATTCATTAACGGCTTTAATAAAACCCAGTCTTCTTATTTTCCTATGTAAACTGCGTCTTGCACTTTTTCTCACACAAATTAAAATGAACCCTACATCAAATGTATTCATGTTTTTGCCTTTTGTGTTTTAAAATAAAGAGAGAAATAAAAAAGATGTTAAGTTTGAGAATGTTTCACGGTACGATGGCGGTACAGGTAATACACATAAATAGTTTATTCTGAATGTCTGTTGCGTCTTGGTGTAATGTGTGTTTTTGTGCAGTGCTGTTTGCTTTTGTACGGGCCATTTTGTCATGGTGCCCTTAAACTTGACGTGTCTACATTGTTTTCAACATTCTTTCTTTGATCATCTTTTCAATTATTATAAACTATTCTATACCGCTTTTACCCAATGGTTCATAGTTAAAAATTATTTAAGATAAATTTATAGAAACCACTTTAACGTATGACCATCCTAATGGATTCACATATTTGCAGCTAGGAAGAGATTTTATAAACCTTTTTTTATTTAAATATATGGCATTTTAAGACGATCCACCGCACAACTTTTCTCAGTTTTTGGATTTTTGATTTTATAAACAAGATTGAAATCTTTCATTTTATTCATATTCAAGGGAGGTAATCAGATGTAAAATTACTTCCCTTTAATTTTATTTAAGC
>Ga0224511_10004929_pt1 | contig 10301 bp, 8 predicted proteins | sample SF_May12_sed_USG_2_FD_169988 | JGI IMG/M metagenome (GOLD analysis project Ga0224511, IMG submission 169988) | Sediment microbial communities from San Francisco Bay, California, United States - SF_May12_sed_USGS_8_1 | ecosystem: Environmental > Aquatic > Marine > Sediment | place: USA... | reverse complement strand
CGTGAAGAAATGCATAAGCCATATAGTGAACGATAATAATAAAATATGCTACACAGTACAACATATAAAAGTACAAGATGTATACATTTTTACAATGCTATGTACATTCTATGTATTTACTGGTTAAAGTAACATGTTGAAATAATGGAATATTAAATAAATAAATATAATTTATATAATTTAAATTACATACATGTACAAGCAAGTTGTTTTGCAGGATCTACCTTTTTGAGGGATAATGCTTGAAAAAACATTTTTCCTACCGACCGACCCAACACAAAAATGTAGGGTCGGTAAAGGGCAAACAAAGTATTTTTTAATTTAGGCCTCAGGCCACAAATTATTTTAAAAAAGTCAAGAAAATAGAACTTGATATATAAAAATGATTTTAAAAATCTGAGAGATTCGCTTATAACAGGTTTGCTCAGTAGGCCTACAATCATATTAAGACCTATTCAAAATTTCAATTTACCAAGAACAAAGGTCAAGTCAGTGAGTGAGTGACCTTTTGGTTTATCTTTATAGACTTAACAGCATTATTACCCATCTTATACAGTTTAAAGTACCACTTTAGCAATATATTTAAAGGTTCCAGCAGCAGGCGTAAAGTGATAGATTGTTCAATTAACCCCGGTAGGTATGACTCAATTTACCCCAGCTCTAACGGCTTACTTTTTAAATCATATTCACATTGTGTTAACATCAGTACATAAAATGCACTTTGCTTGCTTTAAAGAAGCAGACCTCCAGATAATCAAAAAATGAAAAATGAAAAATAATAACATTAACGGTAAAAACTGGTCAAGTTATGTTCAGTGGAGAAATCTATTCTAACAACTATTATATGTATTCGAAGAGATATTTTGAAATATTTGTATAACTAATGAATTTCTAGTATATCCTGGAGGTCCGCTGCCTTAAAACACAACCATAAATATCACAGAACTAAATGAAATTGATTCCATAATATAAGAGGAGAGGCAATAAATTAAGACTCATCCGTTTCATGGTATTTTCACTTTTGTGACAAAATTCGAATTTTCCTTCTTGTCTAACTTGTTTTCTCAGCCTTCCAGAAACCACTTTGGTGGGTTGTTAGGTCATGTGACTGGAGATGTTTAAAGCAAGGCTTCTTTGTGGCTTTCTCCTTTCTAGCTTACATAGAGGGTGTGGCTCAACTTACCCATATGCTTAACTTATCCCGCCGTCCCCTAATGTTTGTGTGCATTTATTAAATATTAGGCTCACTATTCCGATTATCAAACAATAGTAGAGGGTGACACCCCCCCTTTGGTACGCAGTATTCAGGGGGGATTTAGACGTTACGCAGTACGCAAAGGGTCGGTACGCACTACGCAGAAATTCTGTAATATCGTACGCAGACATTAATTTGTACTTTAAAAAGGTCCAATTTTCATCAAAAACACAACACACGTGACATACAAAGTGAAATAACTTTAAAAAATATTGCGCGCTCGCTTCGCTCGCGCTTTTTTGGGTCATTTCAGCATTTATAAACTTAAACATGGATTTTGGGAGGTCAAAATCTAGTAAATTTAACAAGCAAACACATCAAAGCTAATGTTTTCAAGAATTAATGTACATGTGCATACAACATACTGTAATTTTAACTTCTTTATGTAAATTGAAACGGCCAAAATGGTTGTTTTTTGTTGTAAAACGGTACGCAGTACGCGAGGCAAAAAAATGGCGGTTTGCAGTACGCAGTGCCAAAATAGAGCGGTACGCAGTACGCAAGGGGGAGAGGGGTGTCACCTTCATAGTAGACATATATAAATGTTTGAATATTGTTCCTTAAAAGTATTCATTATGCAGTGGCGGATCCAGGATTTAACATTAAAGGGAGTGTGGATCCAGGATTTGACTTTAGGGGGGTATCCATTAGTGTTATGATATTGGATACGAACATTTATGGCTGTATTAAAAGGGCAGTTAGAAATTGTTTGCATTGAAACACGAAACCATAAACCATTTAGCAATATAGAATAAAAAATTGTATTTGTTTTATGTATATAATTTTCTTCATGAAATTAAATTAAAACTATTGCACATAAAATAAACAATTATATCTACGATTTGACATTGATACCTTGACATTCTAGATTATGCAGTACTCATACATGATATATTTAAACAATTCACCAAGCAAGGCAGACATATCTATCCCAACAATGGTATGACAACATCAGCTGATAAAACCATAACACGTGAAATATAGCATTGTCAGTGTCATCAAATAAACCAGGTTACATAAATTATTAGATCAAATGTTTAGTAGTGATCAAGGAAAATATAACCTTAAACTTAAAGTTGAAAAAATATCTCCCATTATAAAAAGTGTCATGCTTTTATTTAAAACATTATTGGGACATAAAAATTGAATTAATTCACGAAGGGTAAGTCAACCTTATTTTAAGATTTGAGTTATCTTTTTATCATTAACTCATATGTAATTAAATTAAATGTTGTGACATTTTCTCCTTCCTTTCGAATACCCACAAGTATTTAACTTTAATTATGACAAGGATACAACTAAAATGTATGAAATCACAATAAATCAGAACAATATCTTGATAAATATTGTATTTTCCTCATAAAGTGCGACAATGGACCAGGTAGGCGGAGCAAAGGCCAGCACACAGCCAGGCACAACACATGACATCTTTTGCCATATATGCCCAAATGTCCAAGCAACGGCACACTGTGTGGACTGTAGGATTTACCTGTGTGAATCGTGCAAGGGCAATCATACGAAATTTCCAAGATTCGACAGCCACCAACTCGTATCGGGTACAAATATGCCTTCATTTTTACACCAAGGATATGGCAACATTGGTGTTGATCTAAGAAGATGCTCAGCTCATCCTCAAGAAGACATACTGTTCTTCTGTGCCTCCCATGATGCAATTTTCTGCTGCATATGCAGTACTACAAAACATAACGCCTGCCAGCAAGAATACATCCCTGAACTATGTAAAGACTATATTAACGCTGGTGATTACAAGAATATAACTGAATACTTTAAATCAACTGATGCAGCTACTAGTAATGTCTTGAAACAAATAGACGTCTGCATAAAAAAGGTTGATCAACTAAATAGCAGCCAAGTAGAAAATCTAAAAAGGTTCAAAGGGCTAATCATCGCATACATTGATCAGCGAGAAAAAGAGCTCCTCCATGAAATACAGTTAACCCGTGACAAGGATCTTGCAGCCTTGAAGAAGCTACAGAGTTCTGCCAATGCAATTAAATCAGACCTCAGCAAGGAGTTAGCCAACGTTAAAACACATGCAAAAAACTCCAGTGACCTTTTCATCGCTACAAAACGAGCACAGGCACTGTTAGACAAGCTGCGGTCTTCGCTGGAAGACATCACCAGCAGAACCAAATACCAAGAGTACAACCTCCAGAGAGACTCTTTGGTTGAGACACTGCTCAAGAAGAAAGATGGAATGGCACAACTTGTAACATCTCCAGGTATTATATATTATTTTTACCAAGATAAAAATGCAATTTTAAAATGGAAGAAAAAGATTGTGTTTGAACATTCTACATGTATATCATGTGCAATAGTATTAACATTCAAAAAGTAGTATTGAGAGCATTTTTGTAATATGAAATAGTAAAAACACATTCTTAAAGTCACTATATCCGTCTTAATTAGCTTAATATTTTACAGATATCAATACATATTTATACAAACCAACCATTTATAAAGATGTTCTCAAAATATAGTTTCAATATAACACACAGACGTTGACATATAACGATTTGTTTCAACTGCTGCTCTGTTTACATTCTGACTGATCAATCAACAGAAAGCGCTTGTAAACAATCGATCGAATATTATTGTTGGCAGTTGTAAACAAACTATGTTGTTATATTTCCAGCGCTAAAAAACTAAGACAAATTTTACTGACCCTTGTCTATACCTAAAAACTTATAATATGTATTTAGTACAAAAATGTTGATTATCGTACCATTAGAGCCTTTAATATTTTTCAAAATTACAGTCAATAATTGTATACTGTGTATTGCTCTTAATAACAGGCATGGGCATGACACAAAGTAAAAAGTGGGTTTATTTTTACTCTTTGACAGTTAACGCGAAGTTAACAATTAATGGTAAACGATACTCAATAGTTTCATAAATGTTAATGGATGGCATATTCAATTTCATCAGAAGTATGGGAATGGCACTTTTATAGAGAGAGCATTTATAAGAAAAGAAATATGGTAGCGAATCTTGTATGTGAGCGGCTTATGAGTTGCTTGTGCAGCCATTGTCATTTCTCATGCATTGTAACAACACTAATACTTTTCAACTGAATGTAACCAGGCCTCTCCACTGTTTGTGTCACCAAGTCCTCCTATACTGCTGGTCCATTCCAAGGTAATGTGACATTGGTAAAAGTTGTATAAGGAAGGTATGTAGACAATTTATGCCACTATAATATAATTGTCATTTCTCATGCATTGTAACAACACTAATTCTTTCCACATGCATTTTGTTCCTGTTACCAGGCCTCACAACTGTTTCTGTGACCAAGTCCTCCTCTACTGCTGGTCCAGCTCAAGGTAATGTGACATAGGTAAAAGTTGTATTAAAGGAATGTGGACTCTATATGCAATAATTGAATTGTCTAATGCATTGTAACAACACTAATATTTTCAATCTGAATGTTGTTCCTGTTACCAGGCTCCATCACACCGGTTCCTGTGACCAAGTCCTCCTCTACTGCTGCTCCATCCCAAGGTAATGTGACTTGAGTAACTCTTTATGTTACAATTGAAATTTGTTATGCATTATACATGCAACAACACTAATGCTTTTCAACTGAATGTTGATCATGTTACCAGGCCTCACCACACCGGTTCCTGTCACCAAGTCCTCCTCTACTGCTGGTCCAGCCCAAGGTAATGTGACTTGAGTAAAAGTTGTATAGGGAATGAATGTAGACTCTTCGTGCAACAATTGGAATTTCTAATATATTGTAACAACACTAATACTTTCCATCTGAATGTTGATCATGTTACCAGGCCTCACCACATCGGTTCCTGTCACCAAGTCCTCCTCTACTGCTGGTCCAGCCCAAGGTAATGTGACTTGAGTAAAAGTTGTATAGGGAATGCATGTAGACTCGTCGTGCAACAATAGGAATTTCTAATGCATTATAACAACACTAATACTTTTCAACTGAATGTTATTCTTTTTACCAGGCCTCACAACACCGGTTCCTGTGACCAAGTCCTCCTCTACTGCTGGTCCAGCCCAAGGTAATGTGACTTGAGTAAATGTTGTATCTATAGGGAATGAATGTAGACTCTTCGTGCAACAATTGGAATTTCTAATGCATTGTAACAACAATAATACTTTCCATCTGAATGCTGTTCCTGTTACCAGGCCTCACCAATGTTCCTGTGACCAAGCCTTCCTCTACTGCTGGTCCAGTCCAAGGTAATGTGACATGAGCAAAGGATTCAAGTTTATTCCATTGTCAAATAATATAATAATGTATAATACTAAATAAAACTGATGAAAGGGAAAGCCCTCAGTAAGCACAGCCTGCACGAGAAAACAGCATCCTCGGTTTTATGGAAGCGGTTCATTTCTTATGCATTATACAATGTAACAACACTAATGCTTTCCAACTGAATGTTGATTATGTTACCAGGTTCCAACACACCGGTTCCTGTCACCAAGTTCTCCTCTACTGCTGGTCCAGCCCAAGGTAATGTGACTTAAGTAAAAATTGCAATTGTTACACAAAGAAGCCAACATATATGGAAGTTGACACAATTGTACAATGATCATCAAAATCTCCATTATTTTGGTATATTAGGAATAAAAAATATGCTTTTGAATATCTCACAGTCATAGGTCTTTACGATATTTTTATGGTAGTATTTTTTAAATATTTATATAAAACTGTTAATCCATAAGTCACCAATTTTAGCTCACCAGGGCACAAAGTGCTCAGGGTGAGCTATTGTGACCGGCCTTTGTCCGTCATCGTCGGTCGTGCGGCGTGCGTAAACTTTTTTACTTAAACATTTTCTCCTCTGAAACCGCTCATTGGGTTTTGACCAAACTTCAAAGGAATGATCCCCTACCAAAGTTGTTCAATTTGTACCAGATGGTTGCATAAGTAGGTCATAGGGTCAAAACAGGTTTTCAAAATGCTATTTTAAAAAATCTTCTTGTCTAGACTACAAGGCTCAGAGCTTTCATATTTGGTATATAGCATCATCTAGAGGTCCGCTATAAAACTTGTTCAAATTATGCCCCTGGGGTCAAAATTGACCCCGCCACGGGGGTCACAGTTTTACATTGAATTATAGAAGGTCCCCTACCAAAATTGTTCAAATGGTTCTGATTGGTTGCATACGTAGGTCACGGGGTCAAAGATTAGGTTTTCAAAATGCAATTTTCAAAAATCTTCTTGTCTGAAACTACAAGGCACAGAGCTTTCATATTTGATGTATAACATCATCTAGAGTCCTCTACCAATATTTGGTGGACAACATTAGTGGTCCTCTGTATATGTCTCCATTGTGACCCCCTTTTCCTCAGGTGAGCGACCCAGAGCCCTTTTGGGTCCTCTTGTTTCACAGTAAGTTATATTTAAATCAAAATTCAAAAGTTAATGAAAACAAAGTCATGCTGTTGATTTGTCACAGACCTTGCCTCATCCACTCCTGTATCCAGAACCAACCCAGTGTCCACAGACCTGACCCAGGCCAGATTGAAGAGACAGCCAGACATACAGTTGCCTGGAGGGAAGTGTCGCATCAACCACCTAGCAGTTGTGTCTCCAGACATGCTGCTGTTGTCCAACTGGAGTAAGCAATGTGTGCAACTGCTGGACTGTCTGAAGGGGGAGGTGGTGTCTGAAGTACAGCTACAGGACTATCCATATAAACTGTGTCTGACTGACAGAAACTCAGCAGCAGTGAAAGTGGGAGATACGAGGATTCAGATGATCAATGTGAAGGACATGAAACTGACTCTGGGAAAAGGGCTGTCTGTGAGTGGAAGAATATGTGGACTAACATCCAGCAGGAACTCTCTTGTGCTGTCCTATGGCCGACAACCTTGGATAGAAGTGATATCAATAGATGGCAAAGTTCCCCACAAGTTTGATAAGTCAGGGAATTCCCTCAACTTCTGGTATCCAAGCTTCATGTGTACAACACCTGGTGGATCAGTGTTTATATCAGACTATGCTACAAACAAAATCACAAAAGTAGATAAGCAGCTCACAACATTTACCAGCCCACTGCTGCAGGTGCCATACGGCATCACTTCAGTAACAGAGGACCAGATTCTGGTGTGCAGCTGCAACACTAACAGCCTTCTGCTGCTCCAGCCATCCGCCAACACAATGTTCACCCTGCTGGAAGAGAAGGATGGGATAGTTGCTCCAAGCGCTCTGACCTACTGCCCTGGCCAAAAGAAAGTCTATGTTGTACCATCATACAACACTGACAAAATCAAAGTCTACCAAATATCATAAATATATCTGCCACTAACGGTAAAGGTCCGAATGAGTCAATGACAGTGTTCAGTGAGTCCAAGCATCACATTGGAATAAAAAAACTGTGAACTATATGTATGCTGTGATATGGAGAAAATATTTTGTCAGTACTTCACATATCAAACATAAATGTGCAGCCCATATAATAACAGAAAAGAACAAGTTATTTATTAAAGTAACCTTTGTACTTTGGTACAGTTGACTTTTCATATTACTTTATTCATTTACATGTATCATTGTTATAAATGATTATGTTTGTATTGTGTCGTTTTTATGAAATGATGAATCTTTATCATAAGACTCTCTTAAATACACTGTAAACAATAATATTTAGACATTTCCTGTTTTATTGTAGTTTATTCTCCTGATATAAGGCTTTTCCATGCAGGCTATGCTCTCTTAGTGCTTTCCCTTTTTGCAATCGAATTTCCCTGTAAGATTGCAGACACTGTCAGGTTGATGTAGTCAACTATTGGAATTCCACTGTGGCTCTAAAGAGTTATGTAATAATTGCCTCAGGCTATAAGATCTGCACACTGTAGGAATAGATTCGAATGGGTTTATTTCATACAATGAGGGGCAGTCATTTAAGTGAAGTAGTGTTTACAATTTTAATAAAATCAGGAAGAATATTCATAACATATTATTGTACTTTTGTGTAATTTTTGTTTATATTATATTTTTAAGAACTATACAAATGCCATTCTTTACACAACCCTGTTATGTGGAGTTATGTCAAGACATCCCTATATATAGTTGAGTCCATGAGCATTACATCTACAAATGAGTCAGATGAGATGAGATTGATAGAATCTTGTATTTTCGCTAATAGCGGAGGTAGAATGTTGAATCCCGGACAAACGTTTCACCCATTCCCCTCTGCGATTTTGCAGGGGGCGGATAAATGTTACCCCATCTATTTACCAACCCGGACAAAAATTCCACCATAATGTATATAGTTGTTGCGCTAAAAGCATACATATATGGCGGCGATTAATTGTCTTTCATTTGTAATCAAGTACGAACGCAGGGACCCGTATATTGAATTTAATTGATATTGAGACTTTTTAACTTATCACCTTGGCATATGAAAGGCTCACACAAAGTCAAAGATAATGTGGTACATAAAACGTATCACCTTAAAGACCTTTGGTAATAAAAGAGAAACAAATGGCCACGGGAACCTATGTGTGGGGTAACACTTGTTGGGGGACTTTTGTCCGTGGTGGTTAAACGATGGGGAACTTTTAATCGCCTCTGCAAAAATCGTAGGTGAACTTTTGTCTCTATACCAGGGAAATAGATTCTTTGACTGACTTTATATATAAAATCAGGATATTTTTGTCATATAGCTTTTATGTACCACATTATCTTCGACTTTGTGTGAGCCTTTCATATGCCACGTTACGGATTTTAAGAAATTATATTACGTTCAATTAGAAAATATTCCTAATGTTAGGTTTAAAAGTCTAAATTGTGTGAAGTATACAGGGAGAGGTTCTTGCTGATTGTTTTACCTTTTTGCCCCTGCAGCCTTGGAAATGGCTCTAAGGAGCTTACAAGGACCCAAAGCAGGAGGCTAACATGCTTGTTTCCTGGGCAATCGCCTTTTTATTAAATATTGTCCATAATAGACAAATTAATTAATGCATGAAATTCAATACGGCTAAATGCAAAAGGAATGCTCTTAGTATATTTAGAGTTCTGCTGGCCCGCATAAAATCTATTGTTTTGACTAATAAATGACTAATTACAAATTGTTGTTATGTCTTATTACTAATGAATGGTACGTTTGAGATAACATAACAATATTTTACTTATTTTATTACAATATGATTGCTAGTTTTTTTTAACTATTTTGGCTGGTTATATTGTTACAACACAGCTTAGATTAATAACATTCCATAAAACTGTCATAGAATACATTTAAATACATAAGTTATTAAATATAATGACGTCTACAACAGAGTCATCTTAACATACGTATACAGTACATTACTATAACCGTTCACTGTTTTGTTTTTCTGGAACTTAACAAAACGATTTGTTTCATCTAATCTTTTGTGAACATTATTGCTAATGTATTTGTAAAGCTGACTTATGGAAACATTCCTCTGTTGTGTTAATTTTCAAAGTGATCATAAATAAAAGAATGTGAATATTGTGAATATTTGTTTTTACAATAACTACCTGTAATTATCGTTTATAATCATATCGTCTCCTTTCGTATCGGTACGTTTGGTATAGTGTGATGCCCGTGTCTTTTCATCCCTAATATTGATACCATTTTTCTGATAGAAAACTTAAGTTTGGAAAAATTCAGTTGTGTAAATTCCCTTGTAAAGCGTTTTACGTTTACGTTTTTACGTTTGTACAAGGCATACATACTATATTGGCTTTACAGAAAACTATTTAAAGAAAATGCTAAAAAGGTTTTTATAAGTGTTTCATTGTCTATTATATAGTTCAGATACAGAAACATGAAGCATTTGAATGTAGCAAGATCTGGATTGTTTTTAAGCTTTGTTGCATGTCTGTATATGTGAGTTTCTTAACAGCAAGCAATAATATGTTCCACTGCTTAGTAGTACTCTAATGGCAATATAAATTGAAGAGATGTTCAAACAAAGAATGTTGCAAACAATGTAGATATGTCATGTTTAAGGGCACCATGACAAAATGGCCCGTACAAAAACTAGCACAAGGGACGACACAAAAACATGCAATCAGGAAATTCTTAAT
>Ga0224511_10004928_pt1 | contig 10301 bp, 4 predicted proteins | sample SF_May12_sed_USG_2_FD_169988 | JGI IMG/M metagenome (GOLD analysis project Ga0224511, IMG submission 169988) | Sediment microbial communities from San Francisco Bay, California, United States - SF_May12_sed_USGS_8_1 | ecosystem: Environmental > Aquatic > Marine > Sediment | place: USA... | reverse complement strand
AAGAATGTTTATAATGGGTTTTGATCGTCTTATTTATAATATTTGTTACTTTCTTATTTATAGTCAAATGCATTTATTAACTGTCAATAAATGGAAATATGTACTACACTGTGTCTTCCTTGTTCATATCCAGCAAATAATTTTAAGGGTAAGATGATATGTTAAAGCAGAAAATATTTTTACAGTGTTTATTTAAGCCTTGAACTAACGCTTTGTCCTTTAATATCATTATTGGAGAACATACAGTAACGTTACATTAGCTCAGTGGCGTAGCTTGGCATACTCTAGTACGCACGTGCGTAAGATCAGAAATTTCAAAAAAATGAATTTAGCTTAAATATCGAAAAATGGAAATAACGGCATATAAAAGGTCCCCGTTTCAAAATTATAACTCAACTTTTAACCGTGCCTTGTGTGAAATCTATAATTATCTTTTGAGATCAAATGCAGTGCATATTTGAATCTTTAATGCAATGAAATATTAATTGTCATCAAAGAGCTAATTGCGTATAGGCAATATAATATTAGAATTAGAGTAAGTATTTAATTGGCATTTGTACAGGATACAAATTGACGGTGAATTATTGATATGATGTCGGAAGGCATGCCATAGAACTCCATGAACCCGATGGAACATGTAGATCGTCTGTTTTTAGGTCGTGGAAAATGCTTTTTAATATCATTGAAATTCCCACTGACATGTGTTTTCTACTGAAGGAAAAGATGTTTTCTTTGATCACTCCAAACGTTTTAGAACATGGGGTTACATTAGGAATGGTACTAGATGTTTACGGCATCGTATGGGCTCCTTCGTTATCTATATTAACTCAGAAATCCTACTTTTATACACGTTTATGCAATGTTCTTTATGAGTAAAGTATGGAACAGGTTAAATGTTACCAATATTTCTTACACCTGCTAGGACAAAAGACTTATATAATGCCTTTACAGTTATACTGCAGTAAAACGTTTCTTCACCTGGAAAAGAACATCAAGAGATCGCATCGAAGTGCATAAACTATCAATCGGGGAAAAACGATATCTGACAAAATGCGTAATAAATTAACATATTGTTGAGTAGTTCCCTGTTAATGCATATTGTCATGAAGCAACATCTAGAGGTTCTACATAATATTTCCTGGAATAAGAGAAGAGAGATACTCTCCATAAGTCTAAATTATACATGCCAGGGTTGTCTTACAATATATTTTGCTAACTGTGGTGTAACAGCCCTCCGTCACGAGAGCTTGGTTGTTGTGTAACAGCCCATGGTCACGCAAGCTTCCTAGAAAGAGGTAGCCACTAACCTACACCAAGCTGAGATTTCCTGTTAAACAGTCAGTATGGTGACTTATGACGCTATTGATGAAGCGAGCACATGCTGAGTTTATTCCACAACCGACCTCTCGGCCAGGATGATCAACGTTACTTCCATTTTCTGTAATGTTTTACACATGCGGCATTAACTTATTTATTGTAAATAATTTAATGATTTCATGCACAACAGTTAAATGGTCATAGAAAAACATCATATAATGTGTAGAGATAAATCGAAGACATTTTTGAGAAACATTTTTGCAACAAATTTGCAGACAAACTAAACAATATCAAGACTTGATTCAAGTGGTGGGGCTTCATGGCAAACCGGCCCACGCAAAAACAAAAACAAAAACATCCAACACAACAAGAAGCTCACAAAACAAGACACAACAAATATAAAACATGAACAGATGATTGAAGGGTTTTATTTATAAAATGTGTTCCAAAATATTACAAAGACAGTACAATGATTTTGTTGTTGAAATTAATACTTGGTCTAAATGATTTCTAAAATTATGATTTGACAGAATCATCAAGAAACACTTGTTCAGATAATGATTGATAACCCCATTACACATGACAGAAGAAATGATTGTGTTCGAATACCATGCCCCAACTAAACAGACAACATTATTGAATCCGTGTCGAGAAAGTGACTTTCTTACGTTTACTGTGTTTATTTGAGTATGACTCCATTCTTCACTCCAAAGGTTCTGCAAATTAATTTGTCATAACATGACTTGAGAAAAGAAACATTTTAGAATGGTCAGTGTGTTAAGTGTTACTGGAATAATCACTCTATTGATGGACGATGTTCTGTCACAAGTATCAGCTCGGGGCTTGCTTGTCTGCTTCACCTCTGGCCGATGTCCTTACTCATATGGTCCATATGGTCTGTTCAGTCATATTTTTGGTCAGATATGTTTGTCGTAAATTCACTGATTCCAGTCTTATTTACCCACCATATTTTGTTCCTATTTCCTAATAGCCAGCAGCGATGTCTGGTGTTCCGACAGCTCTAGCAAGCGGCACCGTTTAGGGGATGGTACTTTTTCTCCTTAAATATATAGCTTCAAGTCCAACTTCAAGAACTTTAAATGAACAACTTCTTAGCTGGTAGTATAGATTAGGACACTTCTGCTTAAGTACAAATGTATGTCATCCAATTGTTAGCAGTAAGAAACCGTCTGACTAAGAAGAATTGTATGTGGTCCGATATAACGAAGCAGTAAGAAAACTTACGTTTAAAATGTCTCGTCATTCATTCCGTCGATTTTCTTTTGTTATAAAAAGGATTTCCTGTAGCAATAGTTCTATTTAAAGATTCAATCTGCAAAATGTTCTGGTAATGTTTTATGTCTTAAAAATATTCCTTTGGTGGCAAACTTGTAAGTGTTATATCAGTTCAGAAGAAAATGTCCAGAAAATAAATGCTGCTGGATAATAGCAAGAATTATAAAGAAACAATGTCAGCATCCCCTGCCAAATCCCACACTGTCGAAGTACAGTTTAATGTTGGCCATTTCTTCTACCCCATGTTTAAGCTGTATCTAAAAGGCTGATGCTTGGTTGCACGTCTGGTACGTCTGTTCTATCCAACCTTTTCTCCTGGTTGTGCCCCATGTTGTGTTGTGGCTGTCATTGATATTGTTTGATAAATGATGTTTTTGAACTCATCCCAGTGCTATGTGGTTTCCCTTTCACGCATATTTGTTGTTGTGTTCGTATTAAGGCTTTCACGTAATTCAAATGTGTATTCAAAAGATTTGCATTCACAAATTCAGAGCACCTGCAAAAGTTACTTTGTATAATTAATGGTTTTGTAATATTTAATTAAATACTGATTTAAGTTGGTATATTTGACGTTGTGGTATGACGTACTGATTTTCAATATTAGGTTTATTAAAACCATTCCTTCAGTCTGTCACTTTCTTAGTGGTTATGTGTTTGACTTTTGGAAATGTAAAGAAGATATCTTTACAATTTACTTGATGTGTCATGACCACAATAACATCGTCATGTGACAACGTTCTGCATAGACATGCAGCTTCTCGCTGTCTGTAGGGTGCAGTCTATGACAGGGAGCAGTGGTCCAGGTGTCATGGCCACAATAACATTGTCTTGTAACAACGGTCTGCATAGACGTGCAGCTTCTCACTGTCTGTAGGGTGCAGTCTATAACAGGGAGCCGTGGTCCGTGTGTCATGACCACAATAACATCGTCATGTGACAACGTTCTGCATAGACATGCAGCTTCTCACTGTCTGTAGGGTGCAGTCTATGACAGGGAGCAGTGGTCCATGTGTCATGACCACAATAACATCTTCATGTGACAACGGTCTGCATAGACATGCAGCTTCTCGCTGTCTGTAGGGTGCAGTCTATGACAGGGAGCAGTGGTCCATGTGTCATGACCACAATAACATCTTCATGTGAGAACGGTCTGCATAGACATGCAGCTTCTCGCTGTCTGTAGGGTGCAGTCTATGACAGGGACTAGTGGTGGTTGTGATTGTAGGTCTTAATGTAAGCTCAGCGTTACTGTCAACAAATAAAGCCATATTTGGTATGGCTTGCTCGTGAACATTGTAGAGTTGGTTTCGTAGCCATTTTGTGTGATTTAATTGAATGCAAATATTCATTTCTGACAGCTGCCAAACAAAACTCGTAGTAATAATAATTTGCACCACACAAACATTCCATTACAATGACGATTGGTGCTACTCTACAAGGTGATACGTCTCATGTTTATTTGTAATTTTATCGATATTTTTAAATGAAACATCCTAGTAGTACTTGGACCATTGAGTTGTTTTAACACATAAAAATGTAGTTGTAGAAAAGTTTCTTCTTCAAATATATAAGAAAAATATTATCATGAATACACTGCATAATGCATTGCGCGTAATTGCTAAATGTGAATGTAAGCATGTTCTCATCTGTGGTCATAATAGAAAATGCAAGCAAGGTATTCGTACAGAATTTCGACACAGCACCAAGGGCCTTAAATTTATTTATCGCTAATAGCATTTAGTGTAACTGAGCATATCTTTTATCAAGGTAGAACCTGTGTAAATAGTTGTTATATGATGTTCCATTGAGAAGAAAATATTCTACAAAGCATCCTCAAAAGCAATTTTTGTAAATCATGAACACGCTTTTATGGAAATCGGTTATGTTCTTTTCATTTCTCAAACGTCTGTAAATGGCACGATAGTTTTGAATATGTTGTTTAGATCTTAGAAAGTGGTTTGGTTTAAAGATGCAATTGTGTTTCCTTGGCCCCAGTAGTAGTTTAAATTTTACGATTTGATAATTTAAATGTGTCGAACACGTTTGAATGGGAAAATTTTCTATTCTATGTCAATGACTGTTCCAGACAAATGCTTCCAGTTCTTTGAAACCATATTAAAGTTCTGGGAACATATAATTTTGGGTACACCACATGTTGAGTCGTTGAACACATGATTTAAAATTCCTTTATCCCTTGCTGGTACTGAGATAGAAATCATTAGCTAGCTTCGAAAGTAAATCTTCACATTCACATACAGTATGATATCTACTGATCAAAACCTGGGATTTGATCCCAGAAGAATTGCAAGTCTACCAGGTTTTAATTTAATACACTGTTTCAACAAACAGGAGCGTTGACAATGTGTGAATAACGGCACATGAGGCGTCAAAACACACATGTGCCCGCCTGTGTCACCACCGAGGCTCTGAATTATTGATTGTGTTGGAACAAGATTGGATTACATTCCTTTAATTCAATTAAAATTTTCAAGGAAAATCATTACTTAATATTTGTTCACAAAATTCATCGTACGTAGTGTTTATTCCTGTGGTTGTATAATAACCAGATATTGTAAATGTTTCACTTCATTGGGTTGACAAATGATACTTTTTCGTTTGAAATGCAGAGGTTTTCCTAACCTTTATTTCGGATGTGGGCATGCTCATATCCACTCACTCAATTACAAATACCTGTAAAAATGTGAATTTTTCTAGCAATGTAAAACAAATGCGGTCTAACTGCCACATCCCCTATTGCCTTATTGACTTGTAAACTGAATTAACCCAATGATGCAATTTTGAATCCCGCTAGGGATCCACACTGCGCATTATGACTTTCCATAATGTGATCACCGTCAGGAAAGAAGTGTGATTTTAGAAGAAGACATCATCCAGGGATCTTGATCAAACACTGCCTTGAAATGCTACATTAATATTAGTCTAAGAACAGCATTATTGAATACTGTACTTTATTTTTTTAAATGAAAGTTTGTAATTTTGAAGCATGCGACTTATTTCATATGATCTTTAAGTACTAGTTGTGAATTTTGATTGAAATGAAGTGACATTTCTGAGCCAGAAAATAACCTGTTGCTGAAACAGTTCTGTACAGATTGTTCTGGCAAGCTTATTGCAATGACTGTTTTATCTACAGTGAAGTACAGTCCCAGTCAGTCCGAGCTTTGAAACCAAGGGGCCAACAATAATTTTCAGTGATCAACCTTATCAACAGAACAAAAAACATGTGTAACAATGCCATTGATTGTCATTTTGTTAACTTTATTGAAATATGCCAGCATCCAGGTTCCTTTTCTAGATGATGATGCATTAAAATGGCTGAATGCGAACAGATTTTTAGAAGTTTCTCAGTAAGAAGGAAATCCATAGCTTTCTAACAGTTCACCAAAAAGGCAATTATTGGCGGGTGCTACATCAATGTAACCTCTCCCAGTCTTGCATGTCCCAGTGGACCCCGGTTATAAGTCATACATACACCCCACGCCTCTACATGGGGGTATGAATGATACACAACCTTATTACTGGTATGGCAGGCAAATTGGCTGATAACTCATGAGAGAGTTTCATGATCATGAATATTGATGGCCTGTCTTTTCTAAAAATTTTGCTTTTCTTAGGAGATGCAATATGCCATATTCTATTGCAATTTGTTACACAATGTTGATATGCTAAACATATAAACTAGCTGTGCGATGTATGTTATAACTTTTTTAAATGTTTTTTAACAGTTTGTTTCCAGTGGTGTTTTCAAAAAATCCCTCTTATCTCAGCAGTATTTGTTTTCAATTGAACTTCCTTAACCCTTAACGTAAAGTTTGTCTGGTGTGTTTAAGGAACGTTATGTAATGTGATCGTGATACCATTGATCTAGGTAATGGCTAGTGCCATGTGATGCCTACATGTTCAAATTCATTAAGTTATGATGTCTGTATGCAGTAGTGGGAGAGGGTTTAAAGTTGGTCTGGTTCTTGTTCCGTTGTTCATTCAATAGTTCACACAATGACTGGTTATATGAGAGAATGACGCAAGCTCTGTTTCATGCGATAGTTGTTTTAAGTTTTTCAGTTTCATGATTATTGAGAAAATATAAATTGGCATTGATTTGCTTGTTTGGAAAGGAAGAAGTCGTAAGTTTTTATCATGAGCTTTTATCTGGTTTTCTCTAGACATATAAGTTTGAATCTCTTTCAACTCAACTTTGTTGGCTGACCCCTATTTTCTGTCAGAATTGAGCTAGAACACAAGAGTATGAAAATGACGCCATTTCATAATACCTATTTAAAGGGAAATATAATGACACATTTTATTAATTTAGAAACTTTGTTTACCATGATTGCCTGTTTATGAAGCCAGTATCAGCCACATTATTAAGAGGCATTGATTTCTTTGACAGTTTAAACCTTGAAATTAAATTCGGTATTTAAACCACAAAAACTTTATATTTATGTATACACATTTATTTGAGCATTATATAGAGCAATATTATACTTAATAAAAAATATACCAGTTTCTTGTGTGTATTTCCAGGCATGCAGAAGAGCTGGCAGAGAGAGCCAACATGAGCGCGAACGCGAAGCAGGCGGGATCCAAGACTGCCAAGACGAACAAGACACCAGCCAGATAGCACATACTGGATATCTGCTCACCAGGATAGACTGGATATACTGTATTCCAATTTAAAGTTCGAATCTACAGACTGGTTGTCTGCATATATACGAACTGATTGTCTGCAATTCAAGACTAGACTGGTTATTCCTGTCTGAACCTACCAGGAGGTGACTCACACATTTTCATTCAGACTTAGACACTGTGTTGTTTAAGCTGACTGTTTTCATTTAACCTTTCGAGGATTTTTACAAAAGCTGATGGAACTTGCCAATTGACAAAAATACTGAACGAACATCAACCTAACAATCGACTTGATAATTGTTCATTTGAAAGCTAGTGCACATGTTTCCACTACCCTTTATCTGCGTATACAGGTTATTGGTCAGTATGTCTGTACACCATCAACTGATGCTCCTTGTTCTTGTCTGTGTCTTTAGGCATTTTTGTTTAAAATATGTGAATATGCAGGTTTTAAAATATATTTTTGAAATCCAAAATGACATCTTCTTGAAGTCAATGTTAAACCAAAAGTTTAATCACATGAAAGAATGCTTTTAGGATCTTTCTCTAACCAATTATGTCATAACTGCTGATTATATTCAGCACGGGAAATTCCTTGAATATTAATGCCATCCTTCATATTCCCGCACACTAAACAAACAACATTGGGACATCCTTCAATAACTTACAATTTTTTGTATTTTTTATACCATATTGTTTTTAAAAAAATACTATGCTTCTTAATCTTGTTCATTATAATTGTAAATGATTGGCATAAAACATCAACAGTTTTTTCTGATTTTAATAAGTTCAAACCAATTTTATTGCTAGTCTGTTTATAGAAATATGATGTAGTGTCAGGAATATCTATATTAAGCTTCCCAATCCTTTAGCCTTATTGACCAGATAATTACCACGATCATTATAATTGTGCTTGATCATGATTGAATGGTGATACATTCATTAACAAATAATAGGGGGAAAAATTGATTGGAAAGTTCTCTGAGTGCAAACTCCATTTGATGGATGCCAGGTCAAAGGTATCATGATTTGAACACATATTTTCTATTATGTCGACCATCATATCGATAGGCTAAAAGTTCAGCTTATTGAACGCCTCTGAGATCAAAGCATCCATTCATAACAAATGTATGTTATTGCCCATTAACCAAGCAACTAGAAAGTCATTGTTATAAGCTAACTTTTATTAATAAATAATTTATCAAAGATTGAAGTGGCGTCTTTTAATTCACCCAATAAAGAAAACGTTATTTTAGGTTCATAATAGTTGCCATCTTGATCATTTTTTTTAAATAGATATAATGTGTGCATTTTGACAGCATATACGTGTTTATAAACTGATCATGATATTCCATAAATATATATATATATATGCTTTCCTGCAATCAAATAAGGGCACTGTTACAGTGTTAGGCATAATAATGGACAAAAACTTTAGTTAAATATGTTCCCTGTCCAACAAAAGGAATTCCTTATAACTACCGGTATTATATTATAATTGCAAGCTTTCACAATTGCTTTTGAACGACAAGTGGGCATTGTTTACAGAATAAATCCTATATCCTATTTACTGGTCAGTGCTAATATTCATGATAATAGCACACCACAAACCTTTGTTTTGCAGCTTAACCTTTGACTTTATTTAGTTAGTAGATCTGATTAATTCAAACTAGATCTATATTTATTTTAACGTGTGCTTCCTGCCTTTTGTGTCATATGACTCTTGTGATGCATTTTCTACTTTGTTTTAATTAACACATCTTTAGAATACAAATTAGTAACAGCTATACTTATCTTACCGTTTATTCAACAAATTGATAATAAACAACATTAAACTTTTAACTAAATTGCAATGTACATAATACATGTTGACATAAATTGATGTCTTTAGTCTTAATATGTACTGTTACTAACTTATTGGAAAACATGTTTAAGAATGTTTATAATGGGTTTTGATCGTCTTATTTATAATATTTGTTACTTTCTTATTTATAGTCAAATGCATTTATTAACTGTCAATAAATGGAAATATGTACTACACTGTGTCTTCCTTGTTCATTCCCAGATATGTCAAGCAAATAATTTTAAGGGTAAGATGGTATGTTAAAGCACAAGGTATACTACTCAAAATTTGCTAAGAATCAGCTTTTTGACATTGCATATTTCAGTCCTATCGCTAACGATACACCTGTACGAGGACCCCATTATTGTGTACTTAACTTATCGATTTGTCATGTACAGATTGCACTAATTATATTTAATTCCTTAAAATCAATTTTCATATTTATTACAAATACACAAAAGTAACACACTGTAGAAAAAGTGATCCTTAGCAAATTTTGAGTAGTATATTTATTTACAGTGTTTGTTCCAGCTTGAAAGAAGAAAGTTAGAAGTGAGCTCAGGATGAAATACATTTGGAATAGAGGATCAAGGCTTTGTCCTTTAATGTCATTATTGGAGAACATAAAGTAACGTAACGTTAGCTCAGTGGCGTAGCTTGGCATACTCTAGTACGCACGTGCGTAAGATCAGAAATTAAATTTCAAACATTTTAGCTTAAACATCGAAAAATGGAATCAAAATTTAACAACAAGAGGGCCCAAAGGGCCCTGGGTCGCTCACCTGAGGAAAAGGTCAAAGGTCACAATGGAGACAATAATAGAGAACCCTAGGGGCATAATTTGAACAACTTTGGTAGAGTACCTTTTGATGATGTTATATATTAAATATGAAAGCTCTGGGCCTTGTAGTTTCAGACAAGAAGATTTTTGAAAGTTTCATTTCAAAAACCTATTCATTGTCCCCGTGACCTACTTATGCAACTAAATGGAATGGTTTGAACAACTTGGATAGGGGACCACCCAGGGATCATTCCTGTGAAGTTTGGTCAAATTCCCATTAGCGGTTCAAGAGAAGATACTGTTTGAACTTTTCCTTATATAATTCAATGTAAAATTGTGACCCCCGGGGTGGGGTCAATTTTGACCCCAGGGGCATAATTTGAACAACTTTGGTAGAGGACCTCTAGATGATGCTAT
>Ga0224511_10004927_pt1 | contig 10305 bp, 8 predicted proteins | sample SF_May12_sed_USG_2_FD_169988 | JGI IMG/M metagenome (GOLD analysis project Ga0224511, IMG submission 169988) | Sediment microbial communities from San Francisco Bay, California, United States - SF_May12_sed_USGS_8_1 | ecosystem: Environmental > Aquatic > Marine > Sediment | place: USA... | reverse complement strand
AATGTCAAGTTCAAGGTCATTCCAAGGTCAAAAGGTCAAATTTTGACACAAAATTATGATTTTTTGTCAAACATTTAATATTTTTCAGTATGTTTACTTCCATGTTGATATTTTATCATCTTTTTAAATGTAACTCTGCTTCCTCTTTTATGTCTGAGCAAATCTTTGTTATTTATGTTAATACTTTGAGAATTTTATGGGTCAGAATGATACTATGTGACATGTGCTTATCATACACTTTTGCTGACAGCACTTTACAATGTTCTCAGATGAAGCAAGAAATCATATTTAATGATAACACTCTACAAGAACAACATTTATATAAGCCACTTTTGAGCCAATTGTCACCCTACTATAAACCGCGTATAAATGTTACTCATTATATTGCAAATATTAAACATCAAGCACATATCTTTTATAACAACACAATTATATTTTAAGAGGAAAGTATACACGTGAAATTCATAAAATGTTCGCAAAGGAAAAATGTTGTTGAAAATCATTATTTTAAATGTGTTTGTGTAGCGGTTTTTAAACATAACAAAATAATTAAAATATCTTATTTCTAGCAGATGCAATAGCCTTTCAGTGATCATACGGCTCAAAACGCAGCTCACAAAAGATGTAACAAACTTGGATGCATTTTAAACTTATACAAGTGTAACCCAACACATCTCCATATCTTTTCAATTTATATCCACACACAAACAGGTGAGTTTTATCAATGGTACCTCTATTTGCCATACCCATTGGGGGTTTTACAATACGACAAAGCTGCCCAGTTGGCTGACAATGTGGTAATTTTAATGGCATTTGCATTGGAATAATCTTTAAGTATTTGGGCAAAAGTTGTGAAAGTGTTACGTAGTAATTATTCTGTTAATATAAATTAAAGGGATATACAAAGAAAAGAAGTTGCAAAGTTGACACTAAAATTGAATCCGGTAACCTAGACTTTGAGCCGATCATATATAGCAGTTTTGATTGGCTTTGATTGGTTATTTAGAACTTGTAAGGTTTTAATATTGGTTGGCACTTGATTCATTAACATTTTACAGATGTATGTATAGCCTTTGAAATATGACAACTGATCACAAAGCTCTCCGTAAGGGTGATTGATTTTATTTAGGAATAAGTTAAATATTAGAATAAAATGTATTCTTCTGTTATATGTTACGTTGTTTAATTGTATAAAGTATACGTAAAAATCAATGTTTTGCTCCTGCAAAATGACTAAGTGATTTGTTTTGACTTTGAACATTTACCTAGAAACTCAGAGAGATACTGTATTTCTGAACTACTTTTAAAAATACCAGCATTGCTTACATTAGACATACACTTTTGGAGGGAAAAACGGATAGACACGGTGTCTATTTAAGAACATTTATGTATTGGGTTATCTTTTAATATCAATCCATAAAACGAATGCGCTTCCTGATTTCGTTTTATTAGTTTTAATTACTTGCGAAAGAGTAAACTCTACATTTATTTCATTAAAAACTATGTTTCTCATTCTACTTTTGTATTATCGTTAAGCGGGATCTTTAACAGCCAATAACATCGAACCGCATACAGATGTACCCGTTCCACAGGGTCGGGTTTATTCGCACACATCTTGCTTTCACGGTAGGCGACAGCAGGTTGGTTACTATTGTATCTCGGTCAGCGTTGCCAGGAAATAGCTTAAACAAATACATAACCACAATTAATAAAACACATTTTGGCGAGTTATATATGTTTAACCATTCAAATATACAATAAGTATTTTGTATTTTTTGTTGATATTTGTATTATTTTAGCATTAGATTTTACGAGAAGTCAAGACGGTTATATATGTAGATATGATACAGGAGACAAATATTTATATACATATTGTGTCATAGCACCACTGCTTCGTTTAGAACATCAAAACGTTTTGTGTCAATAAGCTGTTTTGACATAAACGTTGTTGAAATCATTATGAAACAATATTTACTAATTCGTTAGCATGAAGACCCGTCAGTTGTATCACTCCGTGTTGCCTGTGTAAAGTGTCATCAAGTTCAACATTTGGTCTCACGTGATATGATTTACACAGGCAACTCAGAATGATACAAACCGACGGATCAATATGCTAACATAAATATTCCGCTTGAAGTTTACATTTATATATGAAAGTACGTCATTAAGACAAAGAACCATAATCGTTAGAACTGCAGCGGGGTACTAAGTGTTTTGTCAAAATCACAACGCCTTTTACTCAATTACCTTATCCAACTCATCCGCGTTCTTGTGTGGGATGTACGTTACACAGTCTAGGCTGTATAGCAAACGATACTGTGTGACCCATTGGAATAGATTGAACCTATCGCACCATCGATCCTGAGTTGCCACTGCTGATACCAATCTCACGCTTTTGACAAAAATACAACAATAATAATTATACAAATTACCTTATCAGTTCCATCAGCGTTCTTGTATGGGATAAACGTTACACAGTCGAGGCTGTATAGAAAACGATACTCTGTGACCCATTGCATAACGTTAAACCGATCCTGCGATCGACCTTGCGTTGCCACTGCTGATACCAACCTCACACTGTCGAAATCCACCTGTACATTGATTTAGAAAAATAAGTTAATAATTCCAGACGCCATTAGTATGTTGTATTTTAAACAGTCATGTAAAATTAAGGAAGGTATAAATGTATCTTGCCATGAGAATTGTTTACGTTTAACTTGTTTTAACAATAATTTATCTGCGAAGCTTACTATCGTTCAACGTGGTTAACGTCCAACTATAATTATCTATGCATATCGAATGCAAATGCAGCATCTTGACACGACAAGTAACACAAATGCAGCTGTTTCTGTAAAATTAAGGCATACCTGTAGATATTGGTTTGTATCTGGTGGGTAAGACGGTGCCCAATTTCCCACATTGTAAGTGGTGTTCGGGAAATCAACGAGTGTGTTGTTAAGACGTGCTTGAGATGGACCGTAATTACCGCCATCCCCAGGGAGATGTTCCGATGAAGCTGTCATTTGGCTGTTGGCAACTGGTTGAGGACCGCTCACGAGATAATATGGAGAGTCACACGCATCTTCGAAAAGAAGGCTTTTAAATGTATTGGTGAGCAAAAGTAGCAACCATACTTTAAAGTAATACTTTCGAGTATATTTATATGACTTAAGTTGTCGCTCAGCTAAGTTTACCTTTATTATTATAATCTATGTACAATACACTTATAACACTTATATTTTTCATCGTCTCAATATGTGTTCAATTAAATTCCACGAATTTTACCAATGTATTGCATGAAACAGACCTTCTAAATCTTACTCAATTTAACTGACTGCAAAAGCCAAAACAGACTATTGTTATTACAGACTATTATTGTTTTGTCTTCTTCAATACCTTTATTACATTTTACGATATATAAAAGGGGTCCATTGTCTTTATTAAACTCGAAAAGCAACTTAATGTCAAAGTGAATGCACACTTAATTTTGCAAAAAAAACCCACCTCATACCTGACACACATTCCGTTTTAAAATCAGCAATAACAACGTGGTCGCAGTTCAAACTAGAACTATCGCTGTAAGCGATTCATACCCCCACCATTGTGCATTATAAAGAGGAAGCAAGGGTAAGATGTGTTGTGGAAATCGCTCAGTTGGGAAAAAGTTTTAGCTAAGTTTGAAGGATATCCTGCCATTATAGGAATAATCATTGGTATAGGGTTTATAGAGCGGACATGACATAATGTATAATATTTGTTTGTTTAATATTTAAACTTTAACTGTGACCTTGACCTTGAGCTGACACATGGGCAACATGTGCTCTACACATCTAAGGAAATCCTTCCATTGGTATAGGGTTTATAAATCAACATGACATAATGTCTAATATTTGTTTGGTTTGTTTAATATTTGACATTTAACTGTGACCTTGACCTTGAGCTGACACATAGGCAACATGAGCTCTGCACATCCCCTAGTTGAGGTGAATGTGTCATTCAAGTTTGAAGGAAATCCTTCTATTAGTAAAGGAGTTATAGCGCGGACACGACATAATGTGTAATATTTGTTTGTTAAGTATTTTACCTTAAACTGTGACCTTGACCTTGAGCTAACACATGGGCAACATGGGCTCCGCACATCCCCTAGTTGAGGTGAATGTGTCATTCAAGTTTGAAGGACATCCTTCCATGAGTAAAGGAGTTATAGAGCGGACACGACATAATGTGTAATATTTGTTTGTTAAATATTTGACCTTTAACTGTGACCTTGACCTTGAGCTGACACATGGGCAACATGGGCTCTGCACATCCCCTAGTTGAGGTGAATGTGTCATGTAAGTGTGAAGGAAATTCTTCCATTAGTAAAGGAGTTATAGAGCGGACACGAATTGGAGACGGACGGACGGACCGACCGACCGACCGACGCGACAATGCGAATCCAGTATAGCCCCCCCCCCACATTTTGTGGTGGGGGTATAATAAATTTTATGGGGTGCAAAAGGGCAAATAAAAAATACGTATATATGTACGTTTAAATAAGTAGTTTGAGCTTGTGAGACACAAACAGTGAAATAACGCGATAAATAAAAATGAATGATGGTATTTCTTATATAAAAGGTTATCACCTTCTAAGACAAAGACTCCAGTCATCTCATCAGCCACGTCCATTAGGTCTTCTGGGTGGTCCATGCTCAGCTTACACTCTTTCGAATATTTGTTATATCCAGCTGTCTTACACTTGCCCACTTGCCTATCCCTAGAACACCACTGAACACAGTTTAGTTTAGAAATATGCTGCTTCGTCGCATAGCTTGAAGAAAGAACTTTATTCTTCACAAACTCTGTCTTCACTTCTTGTATGTCGGCCGAACATAAGGCAATTGTCATGAGAATAACACTTGCAACAGTCGCTGCTTTTTTAGTATAGAACAGCATATTCGCGCGTGCGATAGTCACAGTGTCTTCCAGTAAAATGCAAGAAGGTGTTTATTTTAAAATGAAATTTGCAATTGAATAATATTCAATGTTCCCATAATGCAATATAGACTTTAATTAAGTAAACAATTAAAATTGAAAACACACAAAAGCTCACCTAAACACAAATGCTTTTAAAGTCGCACTGTTGCGACCATACGTTTTTGTCGTTGGGTGTCGTAGATATATATTATAATATATATGTGCATTAATAATCGGCTTCAATAAAACCGAGATTGCTATTTCCCCATGCAAGCTACACAAATAAAATTGAAAACAAACCTTTTCTGGGTTTAGGTGAGCGACAGGCGATCATCATAGCCCTCTTAGTAGATAAATTAACGGTCATGTCAATCGAAATCTTTAACAAAAAACATAATGCTAATTGATCTAGTAAACATGTCGCATTGATATACTCTGGCAATAAGGGTACTTGTGTTAATTGGTAAACATTCACTTGTTTAACGAAATATTGTTTAACGGAAAGGAAAACAGACTCCATTTATTTCCAGACAATTGAAATGAGCTTGAGTCCATCTCATTGTAGTTTTTTTGAAACCAGTTATAAAAAAACACTTTCCTAGTGTTATTCAAACTTTGACACACAGCGTCAACAATACTTTACAAGGCAACGGGAATTAATATTTGTATCCTTCACATGACATAGTTGTGAGGGACGACACAAGCATTTCAACATTATCAGTTATCAAAACGTTTCTCTTTGATAAGATATAATTTATTACTGACCGTGCCAAAATTTGCCAGTCAATCATTATACAACGTCGTTAAAGAATATAATGAATGCCACAAGCAAAACGTATGCACGTTCGGTACATTGTAATGCCCCCACTCCGGGAGGAAACAATTTTGTTTTACTCTTACCCGACCGTGCGGCCGTGCGTTCTCAACTTGTAACAGATATTTAAAACATATTCAAAAGACATTACTGGGGTACTGGTGGATAGTTACATGTATGAGGCTTACGTGTAGGTTTCTTTAGTATGTGTAGGGATTTGCCTTTGACATACTTAACATATGTACTTATTTAAATAACATCTTGTATCGCGTGTAGTTTTAAAAGAATATCACATAGAATAGAGTCATGTAATTTTACGCGAATGTTGGTTAGCATTTTAGTTAGGGGGTTTGCGTGTCCATGTGTTCAGTATTTGTATAGTTACTGTTAAGGACTTTAGTCGCACGTTAATAAAAAGGTTGTTGACTTGGGCTTACTATTTAACTTTATAAAGAATGTACAGTTTGTTTTACAGCATCGGTGACAATAATGACTCAATTATCATACAAATAAATAAGATGTTATGGAATGTAAAGTTTCAATTCAATTTATTTCAATTCTAATGGCATTTTCAAACCATTTATAAAGAGTTGTTATATTTGGGCAGTCATTGCCATTGAATAAATATCAGTATGTTTGACAATATTTTGCAATGGTCAAATATTTAGTAATATTTAGTTAAATTTAACACCGCTCGAACTTTTCACCTCTCTTAATATACAAAGTATGTGATTAAGGAGCCTCTTTGGAATGCAAAATCGTTTTTATAGTCCTGTCCTCACATGTACTTATGTGCGATAAACTATCTCAGTACAGTTATTTTTAATCACTGACAAGGGAAGATAATTAAAACAATGTCTATTCATTCAAACGTAAACAGGGAACCACCATTTGAGGTATGTTTCACTTTTTATCGAGGGAGGGAGGGAGGGAGGGAGGAAGGGAGAGTATTTGCAGTGAAATTAATTTTTTTCCTATACGCTATACTTAGCAATATATCTTAACTTACATATATAGTTGTATTTGTATAAAATATGGTGCAATTATAATAGAAAATACTCCAAATAAAGCTAAACCATTTTTATATAGTTCTAGAGGATCCCATTCCTTAATTTTTCCAGTTTTTTTTTCAAATATATTTTTGCTAGGCCTGAATAAATGTTTAAAACTATTGAACGTCAAAGCATTAAATATTCCAATGGGTTATTTAACCTGATTTTAGGTCGTTGTATTCATTACTTCAAATCATTAAATTAATTTAAACTTCAAGTATCTCTTCAAATATAAAACTCGATTGTTTTACAGCGGTATAAAAAGAATATTAAAACAAAGGCCTATTTGAACAGTTGCAAGTGTTACAGACAAATTGTAAATAGCTTTAATTTAGCTCCGTTTAATATCGAATGTGGCAGGAACATTTTTTCAGCAACGTATGTCAGTTCCCATGTCAATTTTAATGATCAAAATTATTAATAATTAGATGAAGACAGACATTGACGTGACCTAATATGACAAATCTATTAAAGAACGCTGTTTGTGTTCATAACTGAAGAACATAAAGCATCGAAAATGGTATTATAGCGGCGCTGACAATATCAACATACACGTTAAAGGCGATGTGATAGCACAGTTACGAATATACATCAATACTATAATATATATAATAACCAGGTTGATTAGTGAACTATAACAGTTTATACATATGAATGATATTTCTTTATATAAGAAACAGTTTGTTTGTATGATGTTATTGCTAATCAAACGCGGTACAGTAGTTTAATAGTGTTAATGTTTAAATAGTGCTTTGACTGAAACCCAGACCCATTCGTGATATATTTGTTAGAATTATAAAACAATTAAGAAGAAGATGTTCGTTACAACTATTCTTGTACATACAGTTCAACATTATGCAACAGAATATGTTGACTGCAGAACGACATGCTACAGCATGTGTTTAGGTTAATATGTAATGTTAACACAAACAATTTGTACGATGTCATGTTCTTTACATTACGTACATATATTTTATGAAGCAATGGAAAAGAAGGATGTACAAGACTCTTAGATTCATTTTTTGAACAAATATGTTAAAGGCAGAAAGTGACTTTCATAACACAGTCACAAAATAAAGCACAATTGACTATATTTTAGGTGAAATGTCTCAATTATGTAGTTCAAAATTCATGTAATAATATATATAAGCTGTCAATGTTTGCCAAGGAAGAAAAGTGGCGTGGTGTGGTGTAGGAGAATTAGTGTGTTACTGACATTTAAAAATAACACCTTCATAGCTCCACTGGGCCAAGCTCAAAATAGTTATAGTTTCCCCTCCTGCGACCCAGGTCAATTTAGTAAGGGTACATATAGGTAGGTACATGTATTTGTTGGGACCTGACAAGTCAAAAATATAGTGTTAAAATCACAATTCAGTAGATTGAATACAAAAATACAAAATGTGTGTCTTCCCTTAATAAATTGTAATACATGTAACAATAGAACATTACTAGACGATCGCGATCAATATTCGTATTCAATTGTATACGTACTTAAAACGAGGCGTGTTCTTGCATTTTCGTCCCAAGCTTTATTGCGCAAAAGAAACAAACAAATATCATTAAATTTTCAGTAATTGGGGGGGGGACCTTTAACATTACATTTTAGGCCTTGGGTTCTATGATATTAGTTGTCTCTTTTGTGAATACTGTTTATCATATGTCCATATCTCCGTGCGATTCTATCTTCTTAACATATATATCTTTGCAGGTGAGTCTTGTTTTCCTCAAGATCGGAAAGGTTATATACAAAGTTTGAAAAGTCAAAACACTTAACACTTTTTATTTGATATGCAATATTTTACCGGTGCAAATCATACCAATAGTCATCAGAATAAAATTATTGTGTGCTAGACTTGTAGTTATAGACATGAATCTAAGAAAAATAGTATTCCCTATTCAGGAAATCATTAGACATATTTTGCCATAAAGGTTTCCTTAATTATACTAAAAGTCGTTTTTTGTTATACATATGATGTTTTAAAGACAATGGAGCTGATATTTATGGAGAATTAAAAAACATAGAAACTATGATCAAAAACTGTGTATTGTCTAAAAAAATCAGTGTTTGACCTACACAAATAGTTTATGTTTAATGTTATTAATTAAATGTGTGACACCTTATGTCTATTTGCTAACAAAAGGACATGTCTGGTTGCACATGTACGTGTACACCATAAAGTCACTAGATTGTCATTTGCCTTTCCATTATTCATTTGTAAAACAGAAACGAAAGTATTTGTTTGCAGCCATTTACATTTCATACAACAAAACTTAATACAAGTAAAACGGCATATTGCACACCAAAATTTACATTGTTAACTAAGTAACAAAGTGGTCAAACATGATGATATAATGTTTCTCACTGATAATAATGTTATTTTAAAAAGATAAATATGTACATACAATGTGTGTACACTACAACTACAACCATTGCCGGGTCACAATTTAAAGTGCAGAACAAAACCATGACTTGTGTCCTAAAATCGACGCGAACTCGATTTTGTATTTGCAAGCTAACACATATAGTAAAAACAAAAACAGTTTCTCCAGATAACGATTGACGCTCACTGGGCTGCTCTATTGAAATTACAGTTTAGATAAAAAAAGATCCATACGTTCACCTTTGAAGTTAGGTAAATATTGGTATGGAACATTTGAATGAAAGCATTTGTAAAGAGTGTGATCCAAATAGGATTAAAAAACATTTACTCAAATATTAGCGTTGAACACGGTACCGTTTTCAAAAGATCGTCTATCGGCATACCCTGTTTAAGTATCAAAGTGTACACAAAAACAAACAACGTATTTCCAGAAAAAAATGATTTTATAAAATTGCGTCAGAAACATCAGGGCTTTTTCCATTGCTGTTCCTCTAAAATAGGTGGATATATTTAATAAACACAGAAGAGCAATGTGACAGACTAAAACACTTGTGGGAAAAATATGGCTGTTTTACAGACAATGGCTTTCTTTGGTGTACATTGTTGAATTTCAAACATACTAGTACTTAGATCAGTTGCTGTTATTGTTACGAAATATAATATTATTTCCTAATTAAAAACATATAAATATCGTATCTGTTCATTTACATAAATGATTACAATCATACTTGTATCAAACGCTGTTATTTCAATAATACACTACATTCGCATTTGTTCAACTGATGACCAATTATTGATGGTGTAGGCTTTATATACAAATCCTTACAATATGAAGTACTTTACACCTGACTTGCATCCTTGTATTATTTCTGACTTTGATTCTTGTTTTGCCCTCGATATTTTCAAATGTATACCGACACAATAGTATGTGTTTTATAAAATATATGAAACATCTAAAAAATTTAGAATACAATAGCAGCAAAATTTCAAAGGACAACACAGTCTTAAAATCGCTTCAAACATTTAAAACTGCTTATAAACAATGTCATTTTGTGTATTAAGTATATATCCGGTATGTTATTTGCAATATTAACACTTT
>Ga0224511_10004926_pt1 | contig 10305 bp, 6 predicted proteins | sample SF_May12_sed_USG_2_FD_169988 | JGI IMG/M metagenome (GOLD analysis project Ga0224511, IMG submission 169988) | Sediment microbial communities from San Francisco Bay, California, United States - SF_May12_sed_USGS_8_1 | ecosystem: Environmental > Aquatic > Marine > Sediment | place: USA... | reverse complement strand
GGAAATGGTGAAACAGTTAATTTAAACTGTGTTTATATATATATGAAATTTTATTTAATTATTGCCATCCAGTAATAAGATATGAAATATGACAATGATGGTCCTAAATCGTTAAAAGAACATTTTCAAAAACCTATATTTTCTTGACGTCCAAAGTTTAAGGGGCACCAAAACCTGTCTTGTCATTCTTGTGGTACCTTAGTATGTTTTCTATTGGTAAAAAATTCGTTTTAAAATTGTAATTTATCTGTTGACCTTGGAAACGTGTTGTGTTTCACATGACCAAACTGCTCGGGAGTCTGTTCAACAACAACTTAATACCAAGAATTATAATTAACCGCTTTTCCCTTATTGTTATGATGATGTTTGCTAAGATTATTCTCTGTTTATTTTGGTATTTTGTCGGCTTCCATTTCCTACTGCTAAGAAATAATTGCTAAGTGTTTCCGAGAATAGTGGCCAATTGTGAATAAATTGTATGATTGCAGTTTTATTGATGGTAAATTCCTTTCATCCAGTATTTTGATGTCTTATTGCTGAGTGTTAATTACTTGCATTTAGATACCTCTTAGCAGATGAAAAGCCTGTTGTTTTTTTACTGTAAAAACGGAGTTTTTTCGTGTGGTGCGACATTCGCACAAGTAATTAAAAGTAATTGTAATTCTTGCGGTCTTAATTTTGTGCTATAGTTACATACTGGCAATGGATTTGAAATTGCGCAATAGCCATACAAAAACACAAAATTTATACTATCTCAACGTTTTCTGAGTTCACGATATTTATGATTCGGTATTGGCAAGATCTGCTTGTTTTATGGTTTGGGATACATCATTGTCTGAATATTATTCGAATCTTTGTTTTGGGAATATATAGGATGTGAACCGAAGTTAATTTCACAAGTTTTCTTTTCATGCATCTTATTCTGGAGTTGGGATTAATGTATTTTAAATTTATTGTCAAGATGAGCATTATAATGGCATTTTTTTGTGAAAAGATACATATGATGATGATATCCCAAGGATGTTGTTATATGCACCATTAATAATTTTTATTACTGTTACGAAGTTTGCCACTGTCTGGGAAAATAATTAGAATGCTTGATGCCAAAGAATTGAAATTTAATCAGCAAAGAGCACCGAATGTTACCGAATGTTACATTTTATTCCTCAAGGGAATGTCTTGATAGAGTGAACAGAAAAGCTATTCACCAGCGCCTGACATTTGGAAGATTCATACTTCGGAGCATTTTGGATCATTTTGACACAGAACTGACATCGGAACATCATTTTACTTGATTGTTTGGCAAACATTTAAGGCCTACGGAGACTCTCAGCCAAAAGAATTGTTGTAAAAAATCCTACCGCCATGTGCTGGTTGAGGCACCCACCCACAGCCGTTAGAAACATATGTTCTTTTGCGGGAATTTGATAGGGAAGCTTTTGCAACTGTTATCTGGGAGTAAATGGTGCACTGTGTTGTGTGATGTCAGCTATATTTCGGACTTGAAAGTGTGGAAAGTGCATTTTTGCAAATTGAATTAACAGTGAAAATGTGTTGACCTCTCTCTTTTCGGATAATTTATCATGTTGAAATTAGGTTAAAGACTTGTGTTCAGCATGTTTAAGTCACTTCTTTCTCCGTTTTGGGTTGAAAAATCAGAATCAGACGCACAGAATAGCTCTGTAAGTATAACTAATGTGTTAACGTTTTTTGTCATTTATTCTACTTTAAAGAAATATGTAATTTTTTGTAATGATGTATTATACTTATTTTTTTGTATGGATTTTAGTATTACTTAATTCATTTGATAGCCTGTCTGACAAGCTCAATTGGTAGAGCACTGTGCCCAAGTCTGGATCATTTGTCCTCACAGCTGGCTCATGTGAGAAAGAAGTCTGAGTCGCTTGCACAGTTAGGAGGAAGTACTAAGTGAACCCAAGAACACTGGTTATATGACCTTTGTGATATTATCGAAATCATTGTTGAAATAAACAAACCAATAAACCTTTTGATGCAAAGTATACCCCAAAATTATTCTGTCATTGATTAGAAAAAGTCATGGATAAAATTTCTTAGTCAAATAATGTTGTCACTTAAGATGTTTTACATTGTATAATTATAGAAACATTCTTTCAATGGGTGAACTTATCATGAAAGTTCAAAGTGGCATGAACTTGCTACATCTGTATATCTAATTTCCAATGTATTTTGTGTAGTAAACATAACCTAGTATAGACATTTGAACAATGATGGTTATATTGCTTCAAGCATTTTGACATTTTGAACTTCACACTGTTGTTATGGGACAAAAGTTGCATCTCATGTTTTGATGAAAAGTTTAAGTGTTTCCCATAGAAATTGTAAACTCCACCTAAGAAATGTTCATTTGTTATTTTCAAGGGCTCTTGAGAGATGTTTCAACAAACAAGTTTGTTGCTCTGGTTTCCTGGGTATAAAAATGTGTTTTCAACAGAAAGCGAAGATTTTAGTTAAAATTTATCATAAATTTTATGTAAACTCTTACCAGGATAGATTGTTATAATGTGATGATATTGTCATGTATTTCCTTCCATAATGTATTGGTCAGAATTGAAAGACATATTCACCGTTTTCGATTTTGCCTACGTCTTACATGTCTTAAGGTGGCATCCCTCTGCCGATCAGATCAACTCGATCATCCCGATCCCCAAAATTTTCTGATTAAGCCCAACCGAACTAGGCTAAAAGGCGTATACAGGACTTCTTCTTGACCTTTAGTCGATTACAGAAGCTTGATTATTCCGACCTATACCTGAGCTTTACACGACTTCAACTCAACCACCTTGACCTTTGCTCGATCGCCGCCAAATCTTTACCCGACCCGATCGGGTTGCAATCGGATATTACTCTGGTAGAAGTCCGGATAATTGGGTACAGATCAGGTAAAAAATTCAACCCGACCAAACAAGATCGCTACACGAATGCTTCTAGATCAACTCGTAAAAAAATGGGGTAGGAAGCCAGAGTGGCGTCAACCAAGGTAGATCTTCCCGACCACTCCCGATCACTCATACCGACCGAGCCAGACCAGTACCCGATTGCTTGATCGGGCTTGATCAACTTGATCGGATGGGCAGTGGGAACATAGCATTATCAGTGTTTATAACACTTCATTGGGAATGGGACTGGGGCCTTTCAGATAGGGATTTAGGAAATGCTTCAAAGATATAAGTTTAAGGAAATAAAATTAACAAGAAACATAACAATCATGATAAAGCATAGCTTTTAAGAAAGTTGTTATATCTTGATGGACTTTTTAAGCTCAAACTTGGGAAGGTTTCCTTCTAAATCTTAGAATAAAGTAATATACTTTTTTGCTGTTTTTGGACCAAAATTGCCTGAAAAAACAACACTGCTTATACATGACTGTGGGGTTCTGACAAGTGCTAAGTATTCCCTCTAGATTAAAAGGTTGAGTTTAAATTGAAAAGTGTCCTGAAGATGTAGGGCATAGGCTAAATAATATTTCTTGCATCATAGTTTACCACACAACACTCCTAGTCTCCTAGACTGATAATGGACAGTTCCACAACTGTCAATCATGATCATTTATAACTGTACATAGTCAATTTTAATCCAATAGATTAGGATTATATTGTCAGCTGACAATTTGGCCTAGAAAATACAAAAGAAAGCATACTTCCTGTTTGTGATAAACCTTATCACAAGATCAAAGACAAAAATATGCCGCTTGAGGAGGAGCTTCAAAATTTGTGGAACTATCCACTGTCAATCACGATCATTTATAACAGTACATGGTCAATTTTAATCTAATAGATTAGGAATTATATTGTCAGGTGACAATCTGACCTAGAAAACACAAAATAAAGACCCCTTCACAAGCCTTCACAAGACCAAAGCAAATCTACCGCATTGGGCGGAGTTTGAATTTTTGCGGAACGGTGCATCCCACTTACCGGCTTCTTTGAGCGTGTACTGAATGAGCGTCCCCACGGAGATGCACGTGAACGTGTTGCATGACTCCGTCCACGTCGAGTTGACGGCCTTACACTCACCCTTATACTCACACCCTGTAACATGACACAATGCATAGATCCATAGCTGGCTATAATCCCTAAAATCTGATTATATTACTAATAACAAAAGATTACAGTAAGAATTTCACCACAAGCTAGTTACTAACAATAGGGCACATGTCAATGTTTGTGGTTAAATCTTTTGTTATCCAAAGTGATGGATTTGTTTATGGATCTATCAATAATGCTCTACGTGTTTTTTCCACACGTATACCCTCCGTACTCATTATGATTAAAATATTAATAAAATACATCTTAACTAAAATTATTATTATGATTATAGTGTACATGCACTGTAATTTATCCAATAAAAAAGCAGTGTGATACCATTTGTAGCACAAAGACTTAGATCAGTAACATCATCAGCCAGGTCGAAAACTTCTAATAATTACAAACATATTTCGATTTTATATACTCCTCCTTCTTTTGAAACAAATATCATACAACTTAGTTTTTTGGTCTGGGCCCATATTCATAAAACATCTTAAGTCAATTGTGTATATAACACTCAATGCTATTGGCTCTTTCGGATGTAACCTATGTTCTCATTGGCTGATTCAAATTTTTATTACTTAAGTTTCTTTATGAATACTGGCCCTGAAGTTATAAGTGTTTTCAACCCACTGTGTTCAACAATCTCGAAGAAGCCATCCTTCATGCACTGGTAGATGGTGCACGGGTTCTCGGGCTTCGTCCAGCGTTCCCCCTCGCTGTAGTATATGCCGTCCATCTGGCACGTGCAGATCGGCTCGCAATGACCTGACCAATAGAAACAGGTCACAACCTAAACTGAAGCCTTCACCTGCACGAAAACCTTGCTCATGTAGAGTTTTATTCGCAACAAAAATGGCAGTGTTGTGTAACCTCAAAGTTAGGGTATGTACAAGATCAACTAAAACATGTCGTCTGTCGTTTGTCTGTGCAAGGGTCGTGAAACCAACTCCCTACGTGAAACCAACAGCGACTTTCTTGGCATTGAACGTCCACGTGGATCAAGGATGGTGGCATTAGTGAATGTTAGAATAAAACAATAATAAACACGATTTTTTGTGTGTTTCATTTGGTTTCAGGTTTCCTTATTACCAACCTGTGCTATAACTTCTATTTTTACAAAATGTTATTTTGTAGGCTGAGAAAAATACTTGTTTTGTAATAGTAGTAACATGATCAACATACAAATGCTGCGTGACGTCATAGGACTGTTCTCGACTTGTGACGTATATTTACACAAAACTCAAATAAACTCCTACAGCACAATAAGAGTATAATATGCCACACACAACTTGGTCTCGATGACCACATTGTTTACACAAATGCCTGCATTATACATGTAATACTATTATCCATTTCCTTGTATTGGTATCGTGGCAATCGTCAAACAACGCCACCCCCTACTTACTTGAACACGTGTCCACTTTACATGCCACTGTGAGGTGACCGTTATAGAGGCTATGCTCAAATAAACATGTTGTTTTACTCTTTGAAGCACTCATGTGTCCGCATATACTACCAAAAATACAGAGACTTTCGTTCAAGTTAATGTTACTAGTATTTGTTTTACAACGTCATTTAAAATGCATTACTATTTATTACTATTAGAAAATGTAAGTAAAGTTGGAAAGTGTGGTCAATTACAATGCCACCGCGCTTTGGCCTTTGTTCAAACCAGGTTAATGTCTCTTGATTTCTCAAAACACGTCAGACCATGTCAGCAAATTATTCAATGATTTTACGTTTTTCGCAACTATTTGTCACCGTTTATTAGATTCTAACTTAATACATAAGAGTTAAGATATTTCTAATGAAATGCAAAAAAAAAGATGTTTTTTTACAAAAACATGTACGTCAGAAAATTAACCAAAATTAATGGAATTCATATTTAAGGATAAATATATCAAATGTAATACTTAATTTTAATCTAATGTTTTCAAATGTTTTACGTGGTTTGAAACATAAAATTTAATGATCAATTAAAAAAATATTTCTTTTTTATACCTGTTAATCATAATGGATAAGGTTACCGCGACTCCCAAACATGCCATTATTTATATTTACGTTTTATGACACGTAATTGTGGTTTTAGGCAGCTTTATTGTAATTTTATGATGATTGTAAATATATTATTATTATTATTATTATTTTATTTTCCTTAAGTAAAACGTGTAGTCGTTAAATTAAGATTAAAGTACAGGTTAGTACAGAAGACTGGTATTTGAGTGATATTGATGATTTCATGTAGACTTTTATAACGTCTAAACAGTTTTATTTTTTATTATTTAGATGCCAAGTGTTTTATTTGGAAGGAAGCTGCTATTAAAGGGAGCTTTTAGTGTGTTGTAGATTTGTGTAGTAGTCAGTGTCAGTCAAAGTTTCAAATTCAGTAAATATTTGGAACTATTGCCTATACTAATGTGTTCAATGCGCTGAACGTTGTTTGGTAGGAGCCAACTGTTCAATGGCATCTCTTTTGTTTTGTGAAATCATATAAATGAATGGTGTGAAAATAATGTTGTTTTCATTAAATGTCAGTTTGGTTTAATGTAAAAGCATTCTTCAACAGACGCAATACTTCTTTTACATAGTTTTACAATTAATCAAAACGCCCTTAACAAAAACAAAAGTTATACCGTGCTTTATTGCCTATCAGCATGCACTTGATGCGATTAATCATTATGCAATGGTTTAGTCCGGTGTTATTTGTAAAACGATTGATATGACAAAATGTGTATACAAAAATGTAAAATGTTGTGTAAATTTAGGATGAAAAATAAGGAACATGTTGTGTACCTTGACTTTTCAGGTCACTGTTGTCCTAAACAAGGGAACGATCTTCCCTCTTCTTTTTTTAAATGTATAAATGTTGTGTCGTATTTAATCATACATGTAGTACTACAAACCAACAAAGTCTTTGAGCCCATTCCGTGTATACATATTAAAGAGTATATGTCTGATTCTTTCACTAATTACAAGTATGTAGGAAACACAAAAGTAAGTGTATCCATTAAAAAACTTATGCCAACAAATGCACATTAAGCGAGATATTTCTAACTGAAATATTAAAATCATTCTCAGTGTTTTAATAGGGGCAAGTAATCCAGAATTACTCAGTTCAATTTGCCTGTTGAGTGCGACAATTTAAATTTAGAGTCCGACCAATCAGAACCCCTCGGTCATTTCTTCGGAAAACGACACTCTCCGAAAAAGTCTGCAAATTTCCGAGACCAATCTGAACACATCGGACAGTGGGCTACACCACACCATCTTATCTGCAATAACCGAGATTTATGGGCAGTCAACAATTTATTCGGTACATATCGTGAATACACTTTTGGCGTATTTTGCAATATGTTTCGGTATTATGTTACTATTTCATTCTTTTTGACGATAAAATACTACTTGATATTAAAATATTTAATAAATAGTTGATAAATAGCTGATAAAAAGATCAGACATATCCCCTTTAAGATTTTAATTCTAAATGCAGTTTTGAAAAGAGAAAAAAGTATCACCTGACACTTATAAATTATATAATAATCACGGTGTGAAAATTAATATTGGTGATAATTTGACATACCTCAATATTAAACAATTTATACTGGCAGTTTGAAAAAAAGTGTTACATGGTCAAGCATTGAAAACATACTTCACATAAATTATCTGTTTTTGATAGAGTTACATTTGATATTTGTACCGAACTATCCTAATGCTACAATTGTACCAATTCTGTTGTAAGATCATGAAATTGGGGGTGTCTATAATATAAAGGATTTTGATAACTTCTACATTTTTTAAACAAATTACTAGTGTTGATACTTTGCTGTTTTGTTGTTGCGTTTTGTATCCTCTTGATTACTTTATCAATTTTCTATGTGATATCGTGTCGCTTCTTGGCCATGTAATTTATGTTATGTGAACGGTACAAGATTATTTATATTGATCAATTTGCGCTAAATGTTATGCACAGAAAGGATGTATTTTTACACATGTATAAGTATGTGATAAGGTCGCCTTCTCTTAAATTAATTGTAGACTAAATTCACTATCCTGACGCATTCTTTTAAGTTAATTACAATTCCGGTTTGTGTCCGATGACAATGAATGCACATAACAGGAAAAATCTAGTACATAGTTGACCTTGTTTGACACATATGTTGGAGAAGGGTTATGCGTCGTAATCTGGGATTACCGCGTATCAAACTAGCATTAACAGCGCGACACACAGTATGTCACCGCATGTAATAACTTTGCTTGGCAATTATGCTTGTACATAAATGCACATGTAGAATCCAAAATGAAGTGTTCAGGAATCATCGTATGTGTTTGTATTATTTTTATTCATATATAAGTATTCAAATGTTGTAATGAAGTAGCCACAAATATTATTAAATTAATGAATTAATATATGACTTAAATGTTATAAAGTACTTAGTTAAAAAGTGTTTAGTTTTACCGTGGTTCGTTTGAGCTGTGTATATTGTGACATCCTACACATTACCTTTACACATTTCATAGTCTGTCCTCTGTGTTTGTAAGGACAAACGTTTTATTTACCTGATGGTATGCCCGTGATGACGTTTCTGGAAAAGTTCAACCCCTCCCCAACTGGCTTCACAACTGCTCCAAGACACGGCGCCATCAGCGCCAGGAGGCACGACACAAATTGTGGAGACATGTTTATATCCTCAAATTTCTATTTGCTTTATATTAATAAATATTTATATAACTAGCATAGTCACGGGGCTGTTGGTATGATTAATTGTGTATTTATAATTTAACGAAAGACATTGTGTGTTTAACGCACTTGCTATGTTCTGTTTTTATCCATTTCGCAACAACACAATCACACATATCACATATCAATATAATATCACAGTCCCACAACACCGCTTTAGGAGTATTAATCACATACCAAATGACACATTATCAAACGCATTTTAAGTTCTGTTTTCAAGAAATATTTAATGGAAGCTATTTATTTTATCAATCATCCATTGTAAACAAAGCCACATTGGTGGTTGTTATTAATCACTCTTCTTAGCCATAAACGCAAGTAAGCAACAGTTATTGAATGATGATCTTCACTGCTAATTTGCACTGCTGCCATAACGAATAATAAATGTCACAAGATATGTATACGATTGTGGTAACAGTTTATATTTTATTCGTTTACTAACGCGACATTTACTGACTTTTATCGAAGTGTAGGTGTTGACACGTAATTGACGGGGCGACCTTATGAGCGTACATTGTATAATTAACACTTTTGTCATGGTCTCGATAGTACATTTCTTACGTTATGTTTTAATTAATTTCTTTCGGCGTTTTCGAGCATAAATACGAGGGTTGTATGCTAAATTCGTGGACTTGGCTTATAGTAAATACAATAGATGATAAACATGTTTATATTTTTTATATTTTAACTCCTCTACCTTTTCCAAACATAATATTATTATTATAAAAACTGCGTGAAAAAGGTTCTGAACAATGCAAACGTTATGACTATTTTAAGAAGGCATATAAACATGATGCGGAGCACCACGTGGCAAAAACGTCACAATGTTTAGGATTTTTTTTATAAAAATACGGAGTGTTTTTCTCAAAAGATATGTTTTAAAGTAATATTTAAGACTATGCAACTATATTTAAATCAATAACAATGATCTTTGTCAAAATAAATTATAAAGTTGAGTTTTTATTTCTTTGTCAGGAGAAATCCTAGGAATATCAGATCATATTTTCCTTTTAGTAGTTTTCAGCTCAATTAGGTTGGTAAAGGGCAGTAAATCTGGTGGTCAAGTAGTTAAAACTTACCACATTTGTTATTAGCAAAGTACGGCATGGTTTCAATACCTTCATACTTTTATGTGATGCCAAAAATGTTTCTGACGAAGAATATTGACTTTTTTCATACAATGCAAAGAATTGGAATCAGGCAAAACAGCGCCGACGTCAGTCTTTTTTTTACTTTTGCCTTAATATTTAAGTTTTATTGACCAATAAGCACAGAGATACTTGCATACACACTAAACAATTCGTATGGCATAAGAAAACAACATATTCAAAGCACAACACATAGTTTTAGTGAGAGTTTCACTGAACATTATTTTTTCTTGAGGTTTCAAATTAAAATTTATTTAAATATCGAAGTGCTGCGGTAACTGTTTCCATGGTTGCAAAATGGCCACCTGTAAGTGGCCAAAATAAAGATATTATCCGTAACTTACATATT
>Ga0224511_10004925_pt1 | contig 10305 bp, 4 predicted proteins | sample SF_May12_sed_USG_2_FD_169988 | JGI IMG/M metagenome (GOLD analysis project Ga0224511, IMG submission 169988) | Sediment microbial communities from San Francisco Bay, California, United States - SF_May12_sed_USGS_8_1 | ecosystem: Environmental > Aquatic > Marine > Sediment | place: USA... | reverse complement strand
CGCTATCGAGCAGACGTGTTTCACAACTCTAGTAATCAAAACACAGTTCTTCATTAGTAGGACTTTACTGTTTTGATTAGAATAAAATAGCAGAAGTAGTTGACGTGTATTATTTCACAAACTCGTCATCGAATATTTAAATCGGACTCTTTTTCTTCATCACATTAGTGAGGATAAACGGACCACGTGTTGTTTATAAACTATTATGGCCATGTTTCCTAACGCAGCTCATGGTTATATGCCATTCGTTCACGGTGCCGGGAAAACTAAACGTACAAAGAACCATGTCAACGGCGGGAAACTTCACAAGCACACCGAGAACCGAAAACTGTCGAATTCGACAAACATGCAGAAATTGTACCAGATAACATTACGTGACAAGAAAGGCAACGTGTACAAATGTATTGTTCCGTGCACAACGTCTCTTCCTGAGCTTACGGAGCCTACATTAAACGCCCAGTCACTTCACAGATCGTTACCTGACATGACCAGTTCACCCTCAAAACAGAGACGTATTCTTGACGAGAAACTTGATGCTTTGAATAGCTCGGCAGACGTCAGTGAGAATTTCTCAACGTCACTTGACTTGCGCAACTGTGGCAAAAAGGAGGGAATATTCTCTGCATTGGTTCGTTTTATCAAAGAAAAAACGGGTAACAAAGACAAGCGTGGTGGCTCTGAATCAAAAACCAAAGACGTCAAATCTAAATCTAACGCCAAGTTGACCAACGGCAAATCTAAACGAAAGCCAAAGGACTTGTCACAACGTAAACGTCAAAGAACAGTGTCTGCCATGTCTAATTTGGACCCAATTGACGAGTGTCTCAATGAGGCGGAGTTCGAAGACGTCCCGACAGACGACAACGAGTCGTACTCGCATTTTAGCAGCGGATACCCATCAGACAATGACTCCATAACGTCTCAAATATCGTGCAACGTGATCGCCATTGAAGCCCAGAGCTGATGAACGCTAAGACGTTTACGTGTCATGTGTTCATAACTATTTATTTGGAGTTTTCTTCTGTTGCTCAAAGCTTCGTGCATTCAGTTGACGTCGCGTCTACATACCACTCGGTATGCACGAAAAAAACACACAAACAACATGGGCGAGGGGCCACACGTGGGATAACGTCATTCCGCCATATGACGTCTGACTTTACGTTAACGTCAACTTGACGTCCCATTGTTCGATCCAGATGGTGCTAGATCATGAACGGATATCTAGTGTAACGAACATTCCATATTTCTAGCTTGGACATTCCCATAAGACAGCGAAAATGCGAGTCGTGTACTTTTGGCACTGCGCCAAATTTCGCTCGCATAGGCGTTCCATGGTCTAAGTTGGAAAATCGGATTTCGCTCAGTTGAAGGACTGAACTGACCTTAAGTTTTAATCCATGGATTATACTGAAAGGACAGACCAACGTAGAAGTGTCCTGGACTATTAAGATATCTGACAGGCACATGTGCTATGCAAGGCAGCTACATATTAGTGCTATGTTTAACTGTAACTTGTCGTCTGTATACCAACACGTGTTGTTCAGTAAAACTGAAAATAATGCGCACCGTCTGATGTTGGACTGATGACGTTGTTTAAGTTTGGTTAAGCTGTCAGGTGCTATATGTAATTTATGATTAAGTTATTGTGTATCCGTGCTGTGCTGTATAAACGATTCTTCACAACCCATCAGCTATTTATTTCATACCTCATGGACGAATGATGTTAACTTATTTTTGTGTTTGATATTGTACGACAGTCAGCTTGACATATTTTTAATGCTAAAGTTTTTAAATTTCTAGATTGGAAAACAAAACATCTTCCAAATCAAAACTAACTTTGGCTTTATTGTTGTTCAATAAAACACGATACTTTTCACAAACAAAAATTGTTGTTCAGCTTTTACTATTATTTGTTTTACTTTACTTCAATTTTAACTGTTGCAGTAAAGAACGAATGAGTAAGAATGTCAGATCTATTTATTATTGTGTGACAGAAAACAAGCCTAGTTGGTGAATCAACAAGTTTGTCAGACATAGAGCGCGCGCCATGAGCAATTCTCAGACAAAATCAATAATTCCTCGTGCTAGTGGGAAAAGTACCGCACTGGCGGGAAAATAAATATCAGGCATTATTGGGATAATAGAAACATGTTTCACCTAAAATTAAACATTTTTCATTGAAATAAGTTTTTTATGAACTGAATACTAAACTTTAAACAATGTTTTTAAAAAGTTGAAATGATTTTGGATCTTAAAGAGCGCCAGACCAATTGAGATGTAGAGAGAATGCTGACTGTATTTATAACTACAATGTCTTTCATGTGCTTATTCGTAATTGTTCAAACTATTATGAATTATGTACTTGTTTTATTTCTCTTTTAGAATCTGTTCAATGTACTAATTTGGAATTTGTATGCATTTGGTGTACTTTGATCATATTATTCCAGATTTCTTTATTAATCATTCCAGTGTCTGTTTCTGTTTTTGTCCACTTTGTCATCTAAAATTTTCTATAGTTCTGATCTTCATAATTATTGTACTGATAGTTATTTTGAAGTTTAGACTTAAAATTAGAATTAAATCACTGCAAATTTCAAGTTAAATTAGCTTTTCATAGTTTTTAAGTTCAACATTAAATTTTAACATTTTCAAAAGAAAACAAAAGAATCATGAAAATGTATATACCTATCACCATATTAATTTCTTAGGTTTTCATCTTACAATGGATTTTTGCTATATTTCAATAGTGTATCTTTTGTATATGAAAATGACTATACTGTGCAATATTTCCCTACTACTATGTACATTGTGTTGCATTGATGTTGATACTTGGTGTATTTGTAACATCTTATGCCAGAACAAAAGTCTGAAAATGCTTACAAAAATGTCCAAAAATAAATTGAAAAACAATAATTATTTCTTGTTGTATATCATACTTGGTCGCGTTGATGATGAAATATGAACGAATCATTCTGGAAATTAATATAGTGTTATAAAGTTGGTAACATAATAATGATGATGATGACGATTATGATGATAATGATTATGATGATGATGATGATGATGATGATGATGATGGGATGATGATGATGAAAATAAAAATTGTCGGCTCATGATACATATCATTATTCAGAAGAAGAAGAAAATGGTGATTAAAAGGGTTAGAGTGATGATGAAACAATAAGTTACATAAGAAATCATCTTCGAAAGATGACTAATATTCGAAAAGCGATGTTGTTGACTATGATGATGAACAAGAAGATAAATATAATGATGGTGATGATAATACAATCCATATGATGATTACAATGATGATGATGGTGATGATGATGATGATGACCCTAATTATGACACTGAATAAAATTATAATTTATGGTGATGATGATGATGATAATGATGATGATGATGGTGATTACTCGTAGTATTCGTATTTGGATTCACTCGGATATAAGTTGGCAATTGCCGGTGATTTTGCGTAGAAATAGCATTTCAACCTGTAAACACTAGCAAGTGGAACCCTGGAACCCTGTATACATATGTAACGAATACTAACGACACTATTTAGTATGAATTGAAAGAAAGAGAAAATTAAAACATATTCTAAAAATCATTCAGAACTCAGAGCCCTAGTTCTAGTTTTATGATGATGCGCGATGATAAACAACTGGGACGTATACTATCAGACGATAAAACAGTTCAAAGGATAATACTAGATATGATAAAGGACACCTTAATGCGTTCAACATCCTTTATCTTAAATGTTAAAATATGGGCAAGAAAAAGAAAGTGCTACAGGACCGGCAATTACAATTAATAACTAAAGCAAATTAGTAAATTATACAAATGTTCTAAAACGGAAAATCCGGTTAAGGTAAACTTTGAGAATGAGTCCGTTCCTAAGCGGGAAATCTTGCCTTAACGGTATTCAACAATGTTTAAACACAAAATTGTTTAATTGACAAAATATCTAGGTCACTATGTCAGTAGGCAAGACACTCCTTTAAGCCGCGTCTGCGCAGCCGAAATTAAGAACATGTGCTTTTAATTTACAATAAAACATACAGAGCGCGATCGACATCCAACGTGAAAAGTTTACGTAGGTTTTCAACAAGTAAAACGAAGACACAGTGTGAAATGTGATGAATATTGTAATCAAAGTATGGGTTATATCTTATGAAAATTATTAGCTCCAAGAAATTTGGATAATCTTGTACTAAAATACCACATTTAGACTTGTAAAATATTAATTACAAATTGATCGTACACAAACGACAAGTAGTTAATGCATCGGTATCATAAACCTATTATTTTCATGTTCAAGGTTCGCTTTTTACTTAAAGTTTATAACAAGACTACCGAACAGTTTGTTATATATACTTCCTAAGCGTTTAAGTCTAGTTGCTAGTCGCAACAATCGTTTAATATACACATTCCAACAAACTCATGCATAACGAGTGAACTTAAGCGACCGCCTGACCCAGTCTCAAGACACCAACTACGCATGCCCGTTGCTATAGCATTTCCCGCTAGCGGTAATTTTCCATTGCGCGCGCATGTGTTCTGAATGTAAACCTAAACAGAGAATCTATTAATAAACACACAGACAGGATTGTATTGGAATTCAATTGCCCGTATGTAATACTCTACTCTGAAGAACCAGAAAACGCCACGTTGAAACTGAAATATGGCCGATACAGTTGTGAAGCGAGTGTTTCGCCTACGCATGCAGCAGCGACTTTGATCGATGGTTTGTATATTTTGTAGATCGATTCCATCAGGTCATCCTGAATTCAGGCCGTTCCGGTCAGTCTGTTTCAAACGTAAACACGATTCCAAGCAGAAGTGCTTCACCACGTGGGAGGGTGAGTTTTACGTGGGTGGTGTGTAGGTGACTCGAGATATAAATTGTATTATGGTTTTATAGGGACACATTAACGATGTATTAAAGAAGGCAATTTAATTTATTACACACTACAACTGAATCTTCTTCCTTAGTAGAAATGACAAGGAGTTTACAATGTAGAATATTAGATAATTCATGTCTTAGGGTACATGTAATACATGTACCCTAAGACATGAATTATCTAATATTCTGCCAAGCACATAATTATGTTAAATATTCTATGTCTTGCACCAAGTCTGATGAACTCAAAGGTTAGGAAATAGAATCCATGAAATTCATAACTTCACCTTGTCCAGAAGACTTATTTGCCAACTGTCTGAACATTTGTGGGACCCCCACCACGATTATTCGTGCCAGGGACGACATCCCGGTTAGTACACACGAACAAACAGTAACCAAGAACTAAAGTACGACACACAGGCATTCAAAATGTGTGTTACGCAAACAGTGTGTGTGATGCATTTGTGTACTTGTTTGAACAAAATGAATAAAAATGTTGATTTTACCACACATCTGTGATGTAGTGAAAACACAACGTGTTACGCACTATTCCATGAATGTAAACATTATTGTATAAACTATGTGAACATTCAAATAATGGGCATTATATCATTACATAATTCGTATGTATGTTGTATTCAAAATGATTTAGTATTAAAATGATAACTCTTATATAAGTTATATTCAAAATGCTTTAATCATTTTTAAAGACTAATACTATTTTAATCACGTATGCAAGTGTTCCTAGTACACTCGTTTAGATCAGTCTAAATGTTAAGCAGTATGGTTCCTTTTGAAAAGTGGTTGATTTTTTCTTTACATTCCGAGTGTTTTATTAAGGTAAATAAAATAAATGACGCATGTTATGAAGCGCATTGTAAACGCAGCTATTATTCGGGTATTGACGCATGCAGCATTAATTGAATTATGTACAAAGAGCCAATATAAGGACCTCTTTCTTATTCCCCTCCTTTCATGAGGAGAAAACTGCATAATAAAATAGCTGCACTCACAAAAAACACAATAAGCATTCATTAACCGACTTCGTCTAAGATCAAAAAGTGGCAGCTTACATAATCATGAATTTATTTGCAATAAAACCTACCCACCAGCTCTTTACACCACACATGCTGTATGCTGTGGCTAAGCTAATAAGTTCATGTCTGGGAATTCCGTAAGAAGTACTCTAGACACGGGAGAGAATTGACGTTTTTGTATGTACTTATTGCAGCACGGCTTGTTCGTGCAGGTAACGAAACCCGGCGGTAAAAACACACGTGACATAATAGGACCACGTGACATGATGAAACAACGTTGCTGCTTGTCATGTGCGTGAACATTTGCACATACAAAACAAACACTCTAACATGTTCGACATAAAACACTACCTCAGGGTAATAAAAGCATCTTTATGTCGCAATTAAAACAGGAATCAGGGCACATTATAAAACTGAAATCTAAAAGCTTTTGCGATCACTTATGGTGTGTCCCTTTATGACATGCCGTTAGTTTTCATCTTATTTGTCATAAGAACAAGGATGTACATCCCAATTAAAACATAACAAATGCGAAATTCATCGGGAGCAGCTTTAAACCAGAAATGATCAGATGATGCAACTGGCACATCAGCCATTATTACCACCAAACACGTATAATTGAACAACAGATGAAAATACTATTGAACGATCTGCTTAGAACCAGAATTGGATCACGCTTAAGAAGCATGGAAACCGGCGACCTGCCACAGCGATTCCTTCTTGGTGAACATCGTCTGTCATTTAAACGCCGTAAAGGTCACAAAATCCTATTGGGAGTGCGTGGCATTTGCAACCCTTAAAACGCAATCCGCGTTTCTCGAAACTCGTGTACTGGCTCTGGAATTCTGCGATAAATTCCTTATTCAACAAATACTATCAATCTAACCGAAAATAAAGTATTTCTTGAGAGTAAATATAATGATATCAATATGCACACGATAGCAAAATGCCTGTAGTAGGAGTAGGCGAATAGCGTTAAGAAAATTGTAGCAAGACTATAATAATTATTATATAATATTATGACATGGGCATGCATGTACTATGTTTGAGCTATTTTAAACATGATTTTGTAATCACAGCATTCTTTAGTTTTGCAGTTGTTATCGAAACGATCTTAAATAACGAACTTCTGACTAACAACGCATATCTGTGGCAACGGTTTATCGCCTAAGGTGGAAAAACAACAATGATATTCTGTTGGCAGTAACATGGTTATCATGAATTTCTCATCCGTACAGTCAGCGTTAACCATGTACCCGGCATTTCAACTCTTTGTACTTTTGTCTACAGTAAAATGTCTTATCACGAATTTCTCATTGGAACACTTGGAGATTACAGAATACCCGCAACTTCAACTCTCAACCCTATGTATTGTTGTTTACGCTTAAACTTAGACGCCAAGGACGAACATCATGCTAACTGTGTATGTCCAGGGATTTCTAAAACTGTCTTCCAGTCATGCAACAAAGATTTCGTCACTGGAACACTCAACAACGAATCAATTTTACTTTGGTGCCAAAACGCATCAGTCATGGGTACAATAAGTGCACATTTCCAAACATATTGAGCCAATAGAAAAGCAGGACATTTCTCATTGGCTCATTTACTGATAACAACCATTTCCTCCACCTTTGGCATCAGTTTTCTATGGAGTCAAGGCCGTAAAACAATATTAATTCCTATGTCAAACGCAAAAAGTACCACTATCAAGCAATAATTACTAATGTAGATTTGTGTTTTCCTATTTTAACGTAATAATAGACTCTAATACTGTATTCCAAGAAATCTAAGCCTAATGGCAAATGCGTGTAAAAAGAATACAGCTTAATATTATCCAATGAAAACGTATCGTTTGAAAATATCGATAAAGACATCTGAGAAGGCACTTTTTGTATACAAACACGTTAACTAAAACGTGTAAATGACTAACATTGCAAAATACAAATGGCGTGAAATGCACGATTGTAACGGCGCGGGCAACGTGCTGTTTCTGTTTAGAAAACGCCTTCACACCGTCTATAACGAAAAGCTTCAAACAACTACAACTTCTCAAAAGTACAAACAACATTAGAGAAGAAGATAAACCCTTCAGTCTTGTTGTGCTGTGGTTCAGAAACGGGACAAATAGGCAGCGGTGTCAGTCACCTTTTGGTCCAAGGTGACTAGTAGCAACAATACAATAAAATGTCAACCATCCAGAACCTAAGATGAACAGATGAACAGGCCTTTGAAGACGACAGGTGATAAACAGGTTACGCTTATGTTCCCGAATTAGAAAATTATCTCATCCGCCCCCCCCCCCCCCCACACTTGAAATAGCATTCACGTTCTTCTGTCGACGGCTTCAGGCAACGTCTTAAACATACTCTAGACTTGTTTTACTACCATGAATCATTGGCGTGATTTTGATAGATAAAGTTTATCAACACTAAAACTGATAGCCCGCATATTGCCAACTATTTACCTGGAATCAGCTAGGCAGAATGAGAAGAATGTTCATTCTTGGCACCTTGCCAATTGCCTACTACCTTTTGCCTCATGGGTTCAGAGGAAACTTCTTTGAACCAACGAGCAGATAATTCTATTACACAGTCATCATCTCGGCATAACTTGTACACATTACGTTATTTATTTGTACCATTATACCTCTTTCGTCCCTGAAGTATTGTTTCAAGGTAATTGTCTGTGAGATGGGCATGCATGTACATGAATCGTGTGTGTGCCAGACGTCAGCATTAGGCGGGGGCCATCGGCAGTAACTGTTGTACGATTTTGTACTATACAAATATAAAATAACAAATGAAAATGGTTGAAAGCGCGCAAATACTAGAATTGTTGTATATATTATAGACCAATGTGGGTTTAGATATAAAACGGCCTCGAAAATAAGTTGGCATTTCTTTAATGAATGTTTATAAACATATACATGTATCATGTTGATAGGCACAATGGATTGCAACCAAACAATAATATGTAAATACTAAACTTGTTTAATCGCCATTACCGTTACTAGTTACTGCAAGACCATAAGTGTGTTGAAATGATGCTAGTAATAGTTGTTATGAAAGTCAACAACTGCGCCATTGCATCGTTTACACCTTAAGGGCAACCTATTGCTTACTGCTCATTACGCCATGGCTGAACTGTGACCTGTATATCACATTTTAATTTATAACTGTGAAAGACCTTAACGTCACGTTAAGCAACTATGTCACGAGTTAACAGGTCATACTTTATGGAACAGGTGAACTTCGTGACACGAACATTATGTGCGTGTATTTCATTTCTTTACACTTACTGGTATATAATTATACTATTGCTTTACTTGTGTATCGCGACGTCCAACATGTTTAATAAGTTCCACGAGGCACATTTGAAACAAAACAAAAACTGTTTCATTTAATTTCAAAACATGAAAATGACGCAGAAATGTGCATTTTTAGTGACCACATTTTAAAAATAGCTAACAAAAACCACAAATCACGAACAAACATTTTAGCAATTGTGTAGCTTTTCCAAGGGCTGTAGAAACTCTTATTAAAAGAGATGCTCTAAAGAAAACGGCTTTCGCTTCCTTGTTATTTTCCCTAACGAAGTTCGCTTCTTTCGCTTTTGACTCCTATTTTCCAAACTATTTACACTAAAAAGTACTTCCTCGTTCCAACGCAAAGATCCAACCAAACAGCGTCGTCTGTAGGTCACTGTGTTAAAGATTACCTCAGACATACATTGAAATTCTTCCCTTTCCCTGTTCTGTCAGTACCGATATATAATTTAGGCGGGAGTCGGTCGTAAGAAAATATGTATAATTAAATAAAACACACACTCATTTATATTCTTCAATTATCAACCATAGAAGCATTTTGCATATTTTGCCAAATGTCTTGAGCGGGTTATGTTGCACCACCCACACCAAAACGCGCGTCACTTCGTAATTGACTATTTAAATAAAAACAGACGGGGGCCATGTCGATCTAATGTATTGGTCAGTGAAGGGAAGGCAATATAACTTCTAAATATCTATTATTATGGTTTCATAGGTGGACGGTAAAGGGGAAACACAAGCCATATTTTGATGTAATGTAATAATCGCGCACTGAAACAGAAACTGGTACTAGGAAGAGCCTACGATTTTAATGAAAAAGGGAATCTACTATACATTATAGTAACCTTGAAAATGGAAGAATTGCGCAGTTGCCATACAAACTTAATTCTTAACTATTCCCCTTGAACAAGTGTATTAAGGCTTGAACATTACAAGGAAGTATCTACACCGAGGTGATTTTGTAAGGACAAATATAGTTGTTGTGTTGTTTGGAATTCATTTAGGGGTATATTGTTAAGAAACTACCGTCTAAAAATGAA
>Ga0224511_10004924_pt1 | contig 10306 bp, 6 predicted proteins | sample SF_May12_sed_USG_2_FD_169988 | JGI IMG/M metagenome (GOLD analysis project Ga0224511, IMG submission 169988) | Sediment microbial communities from San Francisco Bay, California, United States - SF_May12_sed_USGS_8_1 | ecosystem: Environmental > Aquatic > Marine > Sediment | place: USA... | reverse complement strand
GTTTCATGATCATATTCTATTAACGCACGCATTTCTGTCAAACCTGAACATTAACACGTCACCAGCGTATAACGTCTCGTCACGGGCAAGATACGCCGTGAACGCAGCCGCCTCGGCTTGCCGTGTCTCTGAAAAATACCGTTTTTCGTTAATAAAATGAACATATGATCGAGTTGTTGCGATATAATTGTTTTATCGGAAACATTAAACGCAAAATATCTTACGTTTGCATAAATAATTGTGCATTTGCATGCGACAAACTATATCCATGTGTATATGTTTATTTTGTTTTCTTTATGTAAATGGAAAAGCTAAAAATGTAGTTTTGCTCTTTTTAGCATACGCAGTACGCAATGCTATTATAAGGTAGGTAAGCTTAAAATGAAGCAACATGCAAGGAGTTCAAGCCCTAACGAAGGAGTTAAGTAGGGCTTTAAGTGTGCGACATGCTCCCATACTTTAGTTCGGGCCTCCAAAGTTTGTTTGACTGCCGCCATTTCACATTTCAACTCTTTGACGCGAGCCCACGCCTTGTACTATCGTCCAACCGTCCCGCTTCCAGACGGGTAATCTGTTCGCTGACCTTCTCTACGGATATGACGGATATCTTTATAAGATCCTCGCTCCCTACTGATTTCGTTTTTTTAGACTTGTTTAACACTGACGTCGGAATCAGCACGCATAGCAGTGCTGTGCCCAGAACTCTTTGTATGGTAACACTGTTTTTTTTCGTTATTTAGACTTGATCAACACTGACATCGGAATCAGCACGCATAGCAGTGCTTTGCACAGAACTCTTTGTATGGTAACACTGTTTATGAAACACAACATAAACCCTTATACTTGTTGTATAAGTGCGCAAAAAAATGCAAGTGTGTCAAGTTTATGCAGTAGTGATCACTTATGATAGGAACGTGTTCGTGAGTAAGTGGTAAACTTATGCTGGTGTTAAATGAAAATATACATGTACGCCGTATTATTATTTAAACGCGTACACATAATGGTACATATAGCCAAAATCCTCCATAACATACAATTACTGATGCTATAACTGTCAACATTTATGTCCAACACATAATAAACTTCTTCAAAACTAAACATCATTTGGTTTAAAAAAATATCATTAACTAACCAACAACTATGAACAACGCGGATAAATATCGAATGATAACACAATTGGTTGCTTTGTTGTGACATCTACCGGTTTTTTAAATAAATAATCGAAACATGATTATGATTTTCCATTAAAGCACACTATTAAAATTTGCGGGTGTTTGATACCTTACTCGTTATGCTCGCGATTAAATGTTTGTTATATAAATAAATACATGTAATATAAACAATTGGTGTAAGTGTTAAATGGAATTCCGTTTTGCAAATGCAATTCGACTTCCTCCCCCCAACACATATGAAAAATGTAACGCCCCTCCCCGCCCCTAAAGTAAAATTCTTGAGCCGCCAATGCCAAAAGACGCTTTTCAAACCTTGGCGTAAACCAGTAACTCGAACTATGCATGCAGTAACTGACAATTGCCCTACTTGAACAGTTTGCAGGGGGCGAATGGATATAGGACTGTAGGAATAATTAAACGACCAAATCACCCCACTTGTTTTACACACAGGTCGGGTTTGAACTCACGGCTGTGGATTGGCAGATCAATTTTCATACAGAACAGTCTGAGCTATTGAGTCTGCATATTACATGCAGCGGTGGTAATGGCGTTCGCTTGGTAAGCGGAAGATCGTGGGTTAGAGCACCGACTGCGTCATTCCAATGACGTTATAAAAATGGTACCAAATGCTTCTTTGTTTAGCGCTGAGCATATAAGAATAGGTTTGGCTTCTCTCTCCTATCAAGCGTCGTTAAAAAGAGAGACGGATTCCATCACTGTTAAGGTGTTATTTTGACACTTTACGTATGGCCCAGATGAAGCAGACTATTTACATACATTGTAACACAAACGTACGTTCAGGTTCCATAATGAAAATATGTTTCAAAGAACTCAAATACCTAATGTCTTGTCTAATGTTTGCATTGTCATTGAAAGTGCAATATAATAAACGCACGCCATAGTTTTGTATGATTGCATAACATAGCGTAATCTGCAACAAATCACCAGTGTTGTTAACACATACCAGCGCGTTTGCCGTTGGGTATGCAGACACACTGTTTCTCGTCGTTGCTATCGCCTATACTGTTGACCATCAGGCACTCGGCGAGCTCTCCCTGGCTGCATTTCGCCGACATGCAGTCGTCTTTCTTTGTGCAGAAGCTGTGTACGGTGGCTAAAACAGCAAAACCAAAGGTGTTAATGTGCATTATTGAACGGTTTATACATGTGTTCATATCACACAGGTAAAAAGGTAGTTCTGTCATGCGATATTAGAACTTGTTTTATCCATTTGCTTTAGGCCTAATATGGAATTTATGCCAACAAAACATCATATTCAAAACAAATATGAATGCATTGAGCAAAATTTTAACGACATGTGCTCAAATTGAGCTCTGATGTTTAGTTGAGCTTCCAAAGTCCACTTACCGACAAGGCCTACAAAGGCCAAGACTTGAATTGCGCGAAGCATGGTTGATGATGTCAGGTAAAAGGTGACGTGAGGATACAGTTACAATCTGGGATTATATACTGACACCAGAGCACGATTACAAGATAAGGATATTGGTATTCGTGACTTTTGTTGACCTTGCTAGTGATATTTAGTTGGTTTGTAACCATTTCTGTGATTCACCATGTTTAAATGGTTTCGCGGGAGTTTCCCATTATTTTCCCTACATTTCGATACAACTTTGTAGACCAACAGCTTAAGTCTTTAACAAGAGAAATACAAAATAAAAACATTAGGTTATCGGTATTGATTTTGCTTTTATCGTATAATATATATTATGCTATTTTTCCTCATATAGTACTAAGAAAAAATAAAATAAAAGTAAGAAAAACGCAACTTGTAATTGTTATAATGTAGAACTTATTAGCAATTTATGTTAATGTTGTTAATGTTAAAAGCTGATTTTAGTCGAACAACTTTCTCTGCAGCTGGTTTGAATCCAGCTGCACGTATTCCTACAGTTTGTATCAGAAATGGTGTAATTGGAGGAAGAGACTTTCAAATTTTAGAAACATAACCCTATAGAAATTATGTCTGTGAGCTTGGATCAAAGGTTTGTCTTTCGTTTAAAAATAAAAGTTGGTTTCAATATCATTTTCACCTTATGCATTTCCACAAAAACATTCAATAACATAACAAGTCAAAAAACGTGTTGCTGACATTTCAGTCTCTAAATGACAAAGATAATATCAAAGTGTGCTGAGATAGGCCTGAAGGAAACTATGTGTTTATGCGTGATCATTTCCCAAAAATATGTTGTCGAACGACGACCAATGTTGATACCAGTGATGTTGGCGGCACAATGACGGACAGAACGCATATTAACGATACGATAAACGTGTCCGTAACGGATCGAACTACATTGTACACCAACGGAAAATATGGCAAATCGGAATAGGAAAGGTGTGAGGCTGAACTTATGTTCCTTGAACTGTAACATATTTTATACAAGATAAGTATAAGACGTTGACTTTCACAGCATTATAACATCGTCGGATATTGCCTTTATAAATAAACCTATGCTTCCGACAATAAAAACTTAGAAGTTAACAATTATTGTGTTCACAATCAATGCCGGTCATTGCAGCATAAAGAGTCAAGACGCAACCAAAGTGGATAGCGATATACTACAAGACGCACCTGCAACCAGTAACGGGAGATTAGAGGTCGTAGGTTAGTGACATATTGTAATGCTGGCGGCAGATCACTTATATATTAAAGGCCTAGTTATATATGTACCTTCTTTGTTTGACCCCCTCAATTTAGATATGTAGATTGATAATGCCCATATCAGTCAGTGACCTGTGTATTTGTACACTCTTCTACTGGTTTGCTCTTTGATACTTTTATTATCGTTTCTATTATAATAAAAAAAATAATAATAATAATAATAATAATAATAATAATAATAATAATAATAATAATATTAATAATAATAATAATAATAATAATAATAATAATAATAATAGTATTAATAATAATAATAATGAGTGAATTAAATAATTATATAAAAATGTATAACTATTATAATAATTAATTAATAATAAAAATATCATTATCGTCATTGTTATAATAAAATATAAAAAATTATTATGAAATACAAATAAGAGATAAAGCAGTTTGATAATTAGGCGAAAAATATATGCAGTATATTCAGAAAAATTTCAAATAATGCTTTTAAAGCGTTCATGTAAACATTCTAAAATCAAAACAAAACTTGATAATGTTAACTTCAGTTTTAAATCTATATTATGTTGTCATGATTGAGGGAAATAATTTTTTTAAATAGAAATACATTGAATGTGTCAATAATTTGAATTGGAAACATTGGGTATTCACCTTCTTTTTGGTTTGTAAGCAGATGTGTGCGTTCGAGTGCTGGTTATTTTATGGAACAGAGCTGTTGGCTATAATATAATGTACTAACACACCTAGAACCATTTGATTTAGAGATTGTAATAGCACAGTATGAGTTGAAGATGAAACAGTCTTTTATTTACTATGTTATTACCAGCCCCTCCCCCTAGATATTGTGGCAGGGATAGAAACCCAAGCCTCATATTAACTGTCTTTAAATGTAATAACTGTAAGAACTTAGCTGAACTATAGCATTTGATGTACAGCATTCCTTGCGACTACTTTTTACTCAGATATTCAGTCAACTCAAATGTTCTACAACCCATGATTTTGCAATATAATTGCATAAACAATGTACTAGTCATAGCAGGCACACAAATGGTCTCGTTGAGTGATATTTTTAATAAATAACACTTTCAGAAAGAAACAATTAATTACCTATTGGGTTTAATGTGCATACACCCCCCAGCTTGCACAATATGCATGCTTACAGTACATAAAAAGTTTAGTGTAGCACACACAGGAAACTTACACAAACTTTCTGCAGGTGATCGAAATCTATTTCATTTAAACTTGTATGATTGTTTTCAAAAAGAAACGTCAAATAAATTCAAGCTTCCTGCACAAGTGTACTCGTCATCTGAGGATGAGGTGCCAATATATCCAATGGAAGCATCCCCATGTCAGAATAATATGTGCAGCCTTCCACAGAGGCCATCCCCATTGAAGGCTGGCTGCTTTTAAACAAGTATGGCACGATCCCACTCCCAGCAACCTGTTCCCGCCACTGTACAGACAAGTACAGCGTCTACTTCGATATTGTTCAAATGTAGTCTTAAATGTATTGGTATAAATAAATTTGTTGAAATTGATGCATTTTCCTGTTTTTCCTTATTTTCACTGTGTTTTAACAATCAAGAAAATGGAGTTTGAGAGAGAACAAGAGGGCCCAGAGGGCCCTGGGTCGCTCACCTGAGGAAAAGGTCACAGTAGAGCCAATAATAGAGAACCCCAGGGGCATAATTTGAACAACTTTGGTAGAGGACCTTTTGATGATGTTATATATTAAATATGAAAGCACTGGGCCTTGTTGTTTCAGACAAGAGATTTTTGAAAGCTTCATTTTAAAACCTGTTTATTGACCCCGTGACCTACTTATGCAACCAACTGGAACTGTTTGAACAACTTTGATAGGGGACCACTTAGGGATCATTCCTGCGAAGTTTAGTCTAATTCCCATTAGCAGTTAAAGAGAAGATGTCGTTTGAAGTTTTCCTTATATAAATCAATGTAAAGTTATGACTCCCGGGGCGCGGTTAATTTTGACCCCAGGGGCATAATTTAAACAACTTTGGTAGAGGACCTGTAGATGATGCTATATACCAAATATGAAAGCGCTGGGCCTTGTAGTTTCGGACAAGAAGATTTTTGAAAGTTTCATTTTGAAAAACTATTTTTTGACCCCGTGACCTACTTATGCAACCAACTGGAACGGTTTGAACAACTTTGATAGGGGACCACCCAGTGATCTTTCCTGTGAAGTTTAGTTAAAATCCAATAAGCGCTTTCAGAGGAGATGTTGTTTAAAGAAATTGTTGACGCACGGACGCACGCACGCACGGACGACGGACGTCGGACGCCGGACATTGAAGGATCACAAAAGCTCAATGAGCACTTCGTGCTCATGTGAGCTAAAAACGATGACCTGTGAATGTCGGCAGCCGATATCGGCCCGATGTGTAGCCGAGGTGCACATCCGACATTGATATAAAATGTTTGCTGGGCATGTATAAACCCTTTTATTCATCATTACGGCGGACTAAGTTAGAGCGGCTGTTAAATCGCTTAAACGTTACAAATCAACCGGGATGGCCGAGTTCATTATCGAATCTTGCGATATGTGAATTAATCATACTGTGGACCTTTTTAATGGTGTAGCACACCACATTACTCTCTTTTCGTTGAGGATCTAGGGTTTTGTCGACAAAAGTGGATAGCGGTCTAACGTTAGAAGACGTCAACATTATGATACTTCTTTACGCATACGATATGGCGTTCCTGGCAGATGTACACCCAACGACCTACAGGGCAGTTTATTACAGCAAACAGATAATGGCATTTTAATGCAGCCAGTACCTATTTATTACTGAAATGTTAAAAATAAGTATTTACTTGTTTTGATAGAAGAGGAACTAAACCCTTGTCAGCTCTTCATGGGAAACTCTCTTCGGCTTTTCATGATTGCTCTTTTTACTGTAACATAATTATACAATAAATAAATATGTAAAGATTTGATAACCTATACATTAATACATATTTTGATTTTTTTGAAGTTATTATAAAACAGAGCTATAGAGTGTATTATTTAGGAAATTATTGCTCAGTTTTAAATGGTGTAGGCTGAATAAAGGATGATTTTACTTTCTCTATATCGTTTTCTTAACTGTTATCTCATCCTCTGTAGATGTGAAAGTTGCTACACTGGATGGATGGACATCTCGGAGAAAAACATGATCATTCTAAAGTTAAATACCGCTGCAATTGGTTCTGACCAAAAAAGCCGTTTACCAAAAAGACCGCACACAAGATCTCCGCAAACATAAACGTTTGATTTGTGTCGTGTATTTAGTCGTGTAAACTTTGTTTTGTGAGTTCTTTGCTTTATGTCTTGTGTTAAGTATGTTCAAATGATATTTTAATTTTGTTATATTACATTTAGCAAGTTTCAGTTCAATAGTGTTAATGCAATCAATTACTTTGTGTCTAATATTAGCAGCAGCTGCAGAAGGAGCAGTAAAAGTACTATTATGTTTTGTTTTGATTGTGTGTTTTTTTTCAATTAAAACAAACTCAATAAATAAATGCCAAATAATATAATGTTTATAATTATATAATTAGAAACCTTATTTGGATTAAACAATTTACAATAAGAGAAAATATATGTATTTTCAACATATACAATCTTAAAGTGTATGCGCACAACAAATTGTGCAACACGCAACCGACCAACGCCCAAGCGACAGTGTATAATAAAACATTATAAAACATGTTATCACAGCAAACATCAATGACCTATCAATCAATAAAACAATTCCATACCATAAACATTATTAAGTTAATCAAATATTAAAATGGTCAAGGTTTTCTATTTCATTTGGATACAATTACGACAGTCTGAATGTTCATTATTAAGAAAGTGTTACTCAAACATCGAAAAGAAAACCCATTACAGACCGGAACTGCTTTGTAAAAATACGCCGATATCAGGTAATTGTGACTATGCGTATTGTGTTTGATACTTGAAACAATTGTTTAGAAATGCGGTAAAATTTGCTCGCATGACTTAAAAGATCATGCTATAAATGATCTCAAAATGGTTGTCGACGTAAATATTTTCATGGTTAACATGGGTGACGTCTTGTAAAAGTAGGAATAGTGTGGGTAACGTATGCTCTCACGGAATACACATTTTTGCTAGATCTATTAGGCGAATGATTATAATTATCAGAGTAAGTTAACATTGAGTTGTTTCCCTCTACCTGCAGAACAAACGTTTCACTGTATGAGTGTCTGTTTAGTGTCGGCAGAAATCAATAATATAAAGAAAATAGCTTTTGACAAAGCAGATTTATCAAATGACATAACGCATTCATACGCGGTCATATTACAATGGAAGCGTGTGTGCCGTTGGTATATTTGAAAGATCAGTAAAATGTTGAGGTATTGAATTTCCGTTCAACAATCACAGCGTTTGAACTGGGTCGGTGGAATTCACTGTGCATTTAGAAAACTGTTTTATGTTCTAACATTAATAATAGATTGAAATTATTTATAATATAATTATGTTTCTGTGTTTAACAGAAAGGGAGATGTGTTTTGTGCGAACCATACGTGCTTTGTGTGATACAAGATTGATAGAAATGTAAAATGTTTGAACTGCTAAATTGAAAGTCAACGCTGCTCTTCTCGTGTTTTTAATATAATAAGGTATGTACATGTTATGTAGAAAAGGAAAAGTAACATACGCGTATATTCAGTAGTTTACAACATCGGCGATTAAGTATAAAGTTTAACACAATTTATTCAGTGATCACAGTTGAAGTCAGAGTCAATATTAATCAAAATACCTTTACTAATTATTACATTAATTAAATCTGACAAATAAAATAAGTGTTCGCGTGAAAGCAAATATGTTACATTATCATAATACTTTGATTTGTTTTATACATCCCATCAAAACAATCAAAGAAGAAAGAAATGTACAGATGTCTTTTTGCAATATGTGTTGCTTTTTTGAGAAACTTTTTGTACAGTTTAGTACTTAGTTGAAATAAGTAGACTTTGCAACGTTAAAAAATACGGCTGTTTTCATAATGGTTTTGTTTATTTACAAAAAACACTTATTTCTATTATATATGTTTTAAGGCTAATTTTGTACATTAACAATTCAAATTCGCTAGTCATTGTAAATTTAGGATCACGCACAAATCCCCTCCCGGAAATATCCCCTCTCATCTTTGTGTCCACCCTAACATATCCTCTCCCGTCTGTACATTGTACATGTGTCATATGTGTTAAGAAAATAAAGTTAAATAAATGATAATTTCATGTGTTTATTGATCGCTTAGTCCTATTTGGAATGTTTAATGTCGTCAAAAATGATATTACTTTCATTGGTATCAAATAACACCATATTAAGGTTCAATACCCAACTTGAATTGTTTGTCACTATAATTCAAAAGGATCAACACATATCTTGAAAACTTGTTCATATATTTATCATTAATCACAAAAAGTTAGATTGTTCACACAATTGTGCACTCTTTAAATGACGACAAATGTGTTTATGTTTGTAACACATACGATGCATGTACAGGCTTGGCACTATTCGACCGTCCCTGGATATAACCAGCGGTTTTAACCGGTTAAAACCCCGTGGTCGATACTGGTTAATACTGATCGATTGAATTTTTCTTTTCAATTTTATTTTAGTCAAATTTTCTTTAACGAAGAATAGCATTTTCTTTTACACAATATTATTTAATTATAATATTACAAAACAATCTTTTGTTTTTTTATCTGAAATCATATTTTGTTCATTATATAACAAGTTGATAACTTGTGGTCAGTCAATTTAGCTTATCTACCTGGTCAATACCCTGTAGTGGACAGTATCTACCAATTGAAATTAAGAAGTTACTTGTTATTTCTACAAAGTGGTTATTTTAATGTTTATTTAAACTCACTATGATGTTACATTCTTTTTTGCCTTTTATAGCAACTACAACGCAATTTTTATACACCCGAAGTGAAACTTCGGACGTATTTTGGCATGGCGTCCGTTCATATGTCCGTTTGTCTGGGCAAACAGATGGGCCCTTGTTGGGTACTAAATTACCCAACAAATGTCCATCTGTGAGAACTTTCCATTCAAACCTTTAGTCTTTTATTAGGTAGTTTTTGGCTTGTTGGGTAGTTTTTAATAAAGGAATACCCAACAAATGTCCATCTGTGAGGACGTCCGTCTGTCTGTCCGTCCGTTAGTCACATCATGTCCGCTCAATATCTTGAAAAGTTTATGAGTGACAGCACTAGACCGGAGGTCTACGGTGGCCCGGAAATCACGTGATATAGTAACATGAAAGGAGGTTCAGTGCGCATGTCTGCAGGACTAGAATTATTACAGTAATTGCAGCCATTTTGACTTACGGTAAACTCGTGTTTTTTCTGATTTTAACTGGTTTATAGGACAAATATTGGAAAAATATGAAAGCTGTACTCTATACTAAAATAATCGATATTGTTTTCATCACTAAACAATCCCATA
>Ga0224511_10004923_pt1 | contig 10306 bp, 9 predicted proteins | sample SF_May12_sed_USG_2_FD_169988 | JGI IMG/M metagenome (GOLD analysis project Ga0224511, IMG submission 169988) | Sediment microbial communities from San Francisco Bay, California, United States - SF_May12_sed_USGS_8_1 | ecosystem: Environmental > Aquatic > Marine > Sediment | place: USA... | reverse complement strand
CAGGGAGACCAGGGCGGCCCACTCCGAGGCGGAGGCTGCGCGCATAAAGGCGGTGAGGGAAAAAGAGGTGGCGGTGGAGGCCACCCAGCTTAAGGACAGGTTCGTCTCCCTGGTGGTCCACGACCTCAAATCCCCCTTCTCCACCATGATCAGCCTGCTGCGGCTGATCCACGATGACCAGTCCCCGCAGCTGGATGACCGACACAGGGACATAGTCTCCAAGGTAATCAGTTCCGGCGAACGCATGCTCAAGATGATCGAGGAGTTGCTGGATATCAGCAGGCTGCAGTCGGGCGCGATCATGCCGCGGCGCCAGTTCATAGACGCGCGATTTCTGGTGGCGGATGTGTTCAACACCCACCAGAACATGGCGGACAAGAAAAAGGTGGAGCTGGTGAACGGACTGATAGCGGAGACGAGGATATACGCCGATGTCGGGCTGCTCTCCGAAGCGCTGGGCAACCTGGTGGAAAACGCCATAAAGTTCTCCCACAAGGGGGGGGTGGTGCGCGTGTTCCAGCCGGAGAAACCCGGGGCGGTTCTGGCGGTGGGCGACAGGGGCTGCGGCATCAACGCCAAATTGCTTCCGGACCTTTTTCGGCAGGATATCAAGACCTCCACCCTGGGGACATCCGGGGAAAAAGGGACCGGCCTGGGGCTGCCATATGTCATGGACATTATCAGGGCCCACGATGGAGACCTGGAGGTGGAAAGCCGGGAAAAGGAGGGAAGCGTGTTTTATATCCATCTGCCCGTGCGCAAGCCGCTGGTGCTGCTGGTGGATGACGACGCTGATTATCGGAAGATAATATCGACCATTCTGGGCCAGCTGGATCTGGAAATATTGGAGGCGAATAATGGCGCGGCGGGATTGAAAATTGTCCGGGACAAAAATCCGCACCTGGTGATTCTCGACCTGATGATGCCGGGGATGTCCGGCCTGGAGGTCATAAGGGAAATCAAGGCGGACACCGCCACGGAAATGATCCCGGTGCTGGTGGTCACCTCCAGCGGAAACGATGAGCGGGAATCGGCGTTCCGGGCGGGAGCCAACGACCTGGTGGGCAAGGAGATGCTGATTCAGGAACTGCGGCCAAGGGTGAAGCGGCTGCTTAACATGGGGGCGTTTTTAACCTGATTCGGGCCTTGCCGAACCAGGGGAGTCCCATGGCCGGCCAGCCCTCCGGCAGCGCGCTTTGGCTAAAACTGCGTCCCGTGGGCGCCCAGCAGCGAAACGAACACCGTAACCAGGCTCACCGTCAGCAACACCCAGTGCAGGGTCTGCACTATGCGGAAGGTCCCCTCCGGGTCGGCAGTGGCGCGGCGGTGGAACCACTTGTGCAAAAACAAAGGCTCCAGCACGAACAGCACCAGGGTGAAGATGACCCACACCGCCGTCATCATGTGGATCCAGAAGTAGGAGGAGGATGTATAGCGCTCCCAAAGATCCAGCGCGTACATCATATAGAAACCGGACAGCCCCGTGAGCAGCGTGGTGAACCGCGCCTGCCAGGCGAACCGGTTCTCCACCGCCTCGAAGAAGGCCACGCGCTCCTCCGGGTTCTTGAATCGCCGCACAGCGGGGAGGATGACCGAGGTGACCATCGACACTCCGCCGATCCAGACCACAACGCCCAGGATGTGCAGCCCCCGGGCCAGGGTGATATCGTCCATCAATGACCTCCCGCCGTTGAACTTGGCGGAGGGAGCAGGATTCGAACCTGCGGAACTTTCGTTCAACGGTTTTCAAGACCGCCGCCTTAAACCGCTCGGCCACCCCTCCGTGGATTTGTTATGGAATATTATGCCAGCCGGTATTCGCCAGGGAAGAGGGAGGTTAGCTCCCCTTTTCCTCTTCTTTTCCGTTCAGCCGGGCCACAAGCTCCTCCGGATCCACCCCATGGGTCATGGCGCCCCATTCCACGGTCTCCATCATCCTGCCGGAACAGGCGACGCAGCCCATGTTGAAGGAGGCCAGCACCCGGGCGGCGTTGGCGCCGGACTTTATGGCGTCTTGCAGTGTGGTTGATTTCGTTATTTTGCTCATGGGGCTAATTATAACATGACAGCAAATCCGCCCATCGCCTTTGGCGATTATTTCGCCATGTTTCTCACAATCCGCCCAATGCCTGGATCCGCCCCATGGCCCTGGCGGCCCGTGGCGAGCCTGGCTTTTCCACCGCCACAAACCTGCGATACGCCTCCAGCGCCGCGGCTTGGTCCCCTTTTTTCTCCAGCGCCATGGCCAGGGCGAACAGCGACACCGGATCCCCTCCGGCGTCGTAGGCCCGGGAGAGCCAAAGCGCCGCCCCGTCGATGTCGCCGATCCCGAAGAGCGCCAGCCCCAGGTTGTTCATGGCGTCCGCGTTTTGCCCATCCAGCGCCAGCGCTTCTGTATTGATCCGGATCGCCTGGTCAAAGTCGTTGGCGGAAAGCGCCGCCATCCCCAGCAGGATCAGGAACCGGGGCTCGTTCGGATATTCCGTCGCCGCCTCCCTGGCCACCGCCGCGCCATTGCCCAGGTCCCCCACCTTGATGTACGCCTTGGCCAGATAGTATTTTTCATCCGACCGATACTCCCGCCCCTCCACCGACATCGATACGATCCCGATGCCCAGCGCCGCCCCCACCATCGCCGCCACAGGAAGCCATCTCCTCTCCCGCGCCCAGCCCAAGGTCACCGTGGCCCATATTCCCGCCCCCACCAGAAGGAAGGGAACCATGGGGAGCCGGAACCGGGAGCAGGTGTAGAACAAAGTCACCGTGGCCAGGATAGTCCCCACCCCGGGGAGCAGCCACCACACCTGCCGCCGCATGGCCAGCCCCACCACCAGCCCAGGCAGCCCCAAGGCCAGCGCAAAAGCGAAGTTGGGGGCGGGCGCCCTGGCGATGGAGGAGAAACGCTGGTTCGATTTCACGCTGCGGTTGATGGGAATTTCGAAGGATCCGATGGTCCCCTTGATCTTGTTGTATATGCCAAAGGCCGCATCGCCGGGACGCTCCAGGAAAAACCGGAAGGTTTCGTCCCGCCAGTAGGAGGAAACCTCCCTGGCGGAAAGCGCGCGCCCCAGCCTGCGTTCCGCCTCGGCATGGAAATCCGCCTCCATCTTCTCCGGGTCCTTGCGGGAGAAGGAGGGGACCTGATATCGCCCGGTGAGGTTTTCCGGATTGTTGCTGGCATAGAGGAGCCTGCCGGACTGGGAATTCAAAAAGACCCACTCCCCCGCCGCCGCCTTGTTGCGCGCCGCCCCCAGGGTGAGGGCCGCCATCAGGCCCAGGGCCATCATGGCGCCGTTCATGGCGATCTGGCGGGCGCCGGGCCTCCGCGCCAATATCCAGGCCACCACCCCGAAGGGCGCCATCAACAGAAGGTTGGCCCGCAGAAAAGTGAGCGCTCCGGCGAAAAGGCCCAGCAGTATCCAGTGGACAGGTCTGTCCCGCTCCCCCGCGCGGATCAGCGCCAGGGTGAAGAGCAGCAGGAAAAAGACAGAGAAACTGGCCTTGAGTATCAGCAGGGTGTAGAAGAAGGATACGGAGTATACCGCCCAAACCGCCGCGGCGAACAATCCCGCTTCCCGGCTCCATGTCCTGGCGCCCAGCAGGTATATCAGGTACACGGCGGCGGAATCGGCCACGATCTGGATCACCCGCGCCGCCATCAGGGCGGAGTCGTGGGAGGGGGGGGCGCCTGTGAAGTGGGCGATCTTTTGGAAAACAAAAAAGAGGGCGCCCAGGAAATAGCCGTAAAGCGGGTCCATGAAAAAGACCCTGGCCTCCCCCAAAAGGTAGCCATGGGCGATGGAGGCGCCCAGAGCGATGTAATACGCCTCGTCCAGCACCGGCATGTAGAGCAGGGGGTTGGAGAGGTTTTCCAGCAGGTACCCTAGGCGCAAGGCCACCGCCACCAGGAATATCCCTGCCAGGGCTTTTCGCTCCCTCCGGCCGATCAGGTGGGGGGCGGCGCCTTCCTCTGGCCCTTGTTCAGCCATGGAACGTGGCGAACTCGTCCACCGGCGCCCGCTCGGTCCTGTAGCTGTTCACCGGGGCGTCCGTCGCGGCGTACCCCAGGGACATGCCGCACAGCAGCAGCATGTTCTCCGGAACCTCCAGCGCCTTGCGGACAATGTCCGGATACGACGCCAGGGAAGCCTGGGGACAGGTGGCCAGCCCCTGGTCCGTGGCGGCCAGCATCACGCTCTGGATGAAGATACCCATGTCGAGAAATCCCCCGGCGCTCATGGAGCGGTCCATGAAAAAGAACAATCCCACGGGGGCGCCGAAAAAGTGGTAGTTGGCCAGCCAGGCGGCCATGCGCTTCTCCTTGTCCTCGCGGCGGATCTCCTGGGCCTTGTACAGCGCCAGGCCGCAGGCCTTTCTGCGGGAGTCGAAGGGCTCCACCCATGTTGCCGGGTAGTAGTCATATTCGGGGCGCTCGGCCTCTCCTCCCGCGCGGGCGGCGGCCATGGCGGCGCCCAGCTTGTCTTTGGCTTCGCCGGTGACCACCTCCACCCTCCACGGCTGGATATTGGACCCGGAGGGGGCCCATCGGGCCGTGTCCAGGATCTGGCGGATGGTTTCCCTCTCCACTTCCTTGTCCAGATACGCCCTGGCGGCCCATCTTTTTCTTATCGCCTGGCTGGTGTCCATATCCTGGCTCCTCCCGTGTTATCCATTCCCCGGCCAGTATATGCCAGCGGGCTCCCCCGGGCGAGGGGAATAAAAAGCTGGCATGCCCCTTCCCAATATGGGCGGTTGTTTGGTAGAATATCTGTTTGCAAACGAACCAGAACTAGGATTGTTATTATGTTGGTGACAGTATTCACCATCGCGCATATATCTGCCGCGGTGGTCATGGTGGCGGTTATCCTCTTTTTACAGCAGGGGAAAGGCGCCCAGATAGGCTCCACTTTCGGCGGCTCCAGCCAGACCGTATTCGGCTCCCGAGGCCCGGCCGGGGCCATGGCCAAGGTTACCACCGCCGCGGCGGTGGTGTTCATGGTCAGCTCCCTGGTGCTCTCGGTGCTGGGCCAGCAAAAGAACACCCAGTCCCTGATCACCGAAGAGCAGGCGCCCATGACCATGCCGGTGACCATGCCGACCGAGCAGGAGGGAGGGCCAGTGGCCCCGGTGGAAGCTCCCGCAGCCGCGGCGGCGACGGCCCCGGAAGACACCCAGTTCCATGAAGCGGCGCCCGTCGGGCCTGTGGACGCCCCTTCGGACACGACAACCAGCCCCGCAGGGAACTAGCCTGGGCATGGGGCGATATAAAACGCCGGCCCTGGTCCTGCTGCTGTCCGCCTCGCTGGCGGCGGGCGGGTGCGAAAAGAAAAAGGAAAGCGGCCCCGGCCCCCAGACCGCCGCCCAGGCCGCCGCATATGCCAAGCGGGATTATGCCCCCGATGACTTCGGCGATGTCTTTATGGAAGGCTCCATCGGCGACGCCTCCAACCTGTTGCCCTATCTGGCCAAGGACAGCTCATCCAGCGAAATCACAAACAAGCTTTTCTCCAGCCTGATGACCACGGACAAGGACCAGAACCTGATCCCGGATCTGGCCAGGTCGTGGGAAATATCAGAGGATCAGCGGACCATCACCTTCCATCTGCGCGATGACGTGAAATGGCACGACGGCAAGCCGTGGACCAGCGCGGACCTGAAGTATCAGTACGAGATGATGATCCATCCGGATGTCCAATCCGCCTACAAGGATACGTTTTTCCAGATGGAGGGGGTGCAGACGCCGGACGCCCACACATTCATAGTGACTTTCAAAGAGCCCTTCGCCCCCGGCCTGACCGAGCTTTCCGGAATGGGGGGGCTTCCCACCCATCTGTTGAAGGATACAAAACCTGCGGATCTGATAAAGTCTCCCCTGGCGCGCAACCCGGTGGGGAACGGGCCGTGGAAGTTCGTCAGCTGGGATACGCAGCAGTCCATCATCCTGGAGGCCAACGTGGGGCACTACAACCAGCCGAGGATACATCGTTATGTGATGCGGATCATTCCGGACCTGGCGGTGCAGTTTCTGGAATTGAAGGCCAAAAAGATCGACAACATGGGGCTGAAGCCGCTGCAGTACCTGAAGCAGACCGATACTTCGTTCTTCAAGGATAACTTTGAAAAGTACAAGTATCTGGGGCAGGGTTACACATATATGGGGTACAACCTGAAGAGGCCGCTTTTTCAGGACAAACGGGTTCGCCAGGCGCTGACCTACGCCATCAACAAGCAGGAGATCGTGGACGCGGCGCTGCTGGGGCTGGGAGTGCCGGCCACGGGGCCGATCAAGTATGGCACCTGGGCCTACAAGGACGATGTGAAGCGGTATCCCTACAACCCGGCCATGGCCAAGCAGCTTATGGACGAGGCGGGATGGAAAGACACCAACGGCGACGGGGTGCTGGACAAGGACGGCAAGCCCTTCGAGTTCGAGATAATCACCAACCAGGGCAACGATGTGCGCAAGAATTCGGCCCAGGTGATTCAGCAGAACCTGAAAAGGATCGGGGTGACGGCCAAGCTGCGGGTCATCGAGTGGTCCGCTTTCATAAACAATTTTATCAACAAGCGGGATTTCGACGCGGTGATCCTGGGCTGGGGCCTGGGGCTGGACCCGGACCCATACCCCATCTGGCACTCGTCGAAGACCGGAGAGCATGAATTCAATTTCGTCTCTTTCACCAGCGCGGAAGTGGACGAGCTATTGGAAAAGGGGCGCAGGACCTTTGACCTGGAGAAGCGCAAGGAGTATTACTGGCGGTTCCAGGATATCCTGGCCGAGGAGCAGCCCTACACTTTCCTGTATGTTCCGGAGGCTCTGCCGATAGTTTCCAAAAGGATCCGGGATATCGTCCCCGGGGCGGCGGGGATCGGGTATAACTTCGAGCAATGGTGGGTTCCGAAGCAGGAGCATCTGCGCAACCACCAGGCGGTAATTACCGAGTAGACCGCATCCCGGTCAGGAACGACTCGAGCTTTCGTTTCTTGTCGCCTCTTTCCTGGGCGCCCCCCACTTTGGCGTCCAGCCATATCAGCAGGGGCATGGCCAGGATGGCAAACACCGCGTTGGCCAATATCTGGGGCCCCAGCGCCGCCAAGGCAGGGCCAACTCCCTCGCCGTACACCATGCGGGCCATGGAGGCTTTCACAATGATATCGGCGACGGTGGCCGCCGCCACCAACCCCACCCGCGTGAAGAGGGTGTCGCTGATGTAGCTTTCCCGCAGCGCGCCCGAGGCATACCCCACCAACCCCCAGGAGAGAACTCCCTGCCCCACGGTTCCGCAGAGCAGCAGGTCATGAAACAATCCTGCGGCGGCGCCGAAAGTCATCCCCCCCACCCGGCCGAAAGCCAGGGCGAAATGGACCACCAGCACCAGCGCCATGTCCGGCCGCCAGTCGACGCCGGGGATAATGGGAAAGGAGGAGGACTGGAGGATGAAGAAGAAGAGGGAGAGGAGCAGATATTGCGCGCTCTTCATTTCGAGTCCTTCCCGTCGGCCGTCGGGGGGGTGAAGCCTTTGAGCACCAGCACTTCCTCCAGCCGTTCCAGGTCCGCATGGGGCGAGATCCGCGCGGTGACGAAAAGCTCCTCCTTCTCCCTATGGATATCATACAGCGAGCCGATGAGCAGCCCTTTGGGATAGACCCCTCCCAGCCCGGAAGAGACCACCTGGTCCCCCTCGGAGACCTTGGCGTCGGCCCGGAGGTATCGGACGACCAGGTCGTGGCTGTTGGCGCCGGAGGCCACCAGGCCATCCCTGCTCATCTGGGCCAGGCCATCCACGGCGGAGCGGACATCGGTTATCAGCAGCACTTTGGAGACGCTGGCGGTGGTCTGTATGATCCTGCCCACCAATCCTCGATGGGTCACCACCGGCATGCTCAAGGCCAGGCCGTGGGAGGAGCCTTTGTCCAGGGTGACAAGCCGCACCAGCCCGGATGTGTCCCTGGCCACCACCCTCGCCACTTCCACCGGCCCTATTTGCTCCTGGTTGGCCCCCAGGAGCCTTTCTATCCTGGCGTATTGCCCCAGGTTTTCATTAAGGCGGGCGTTTTCCATCTCCAGGTGGTTGATCCTCTCCTTCAGCTCGATGTTCTCTTTCTTGACTCCCACCAGATATATATAGTCGTTCCATCCTCCCGCGGCCCAGTCCACCACCGCTGTCAGGGCTTTCTGGAAAGGCGCCATGATGGCCACCGCCCCTTTCTGCATGGGAGTCATATGGTTCTCTTTTCTGGCGCTTAGGTAGAAAAGGAAGAAGGAGACAACGACAAGGGTCGAAAGGATGGTGACGTTTCTGTATCTGCTGAGGAAACCTGACATGTGACGATCCGAAATAGGCGCCCCTGCAAAAAACAGGGGGGCCACCGGGAGCCTAAATAATTACGCTTCTTAAAATATTCACATCCTCTATCGCGATGCCCGCGCCCCGCACCACCGCCGTCAAGGGATCCTCGGCCAGGATGATGGGAAGCGAAGTCTCCTCCCGCAGCAGGGCGTCCAGCCCCTGGAGCATGGATCCGCCCCCCGCCAGGATGATCCCCTTGTCCACGATATCCGCGGCCAGTTCCGGGGGGGTGCGCTCCAGGGCGGTCTTCACCGCTTCCACCACGGCGGAGATCGGCTCGGACAGCGCCTCGCGCACTTCCGCGTCGGTAATGCTTAATGTTTTGGGGATGCCGCTCATCAGGTCGCGCCCCTTGATTTCCATGGAAAGCTCCCTTTCCGGAGGATAGGCGGTCCCGATGGTTATCTTCACCTCTTCGGCGGTGCGCTCGCCAATGAGCAGGTTATACTTTCGTTTGACATAGCTGACTATCGCCTCGTCCATCTCGTCCCCCGCCACCCGCACGGAGCGGGAATAGACGATGCCGGAGAGGGAGATGACCGCCACTTCCGTGGTGCCACCACCGATGTCTATGATCATGTTGCCGGTGGCCTCGGAGATGGGCATCCCCACCCCGATGGCTGCGGCCATGGGCTCTTCTATCAGATAAACCTCCCGGGCGTCGGCGTTCATGGCGGCGTCGCGCACGGCGCGTTTTTCCACCTGGGTGATGCCGGAGGGAACCGCGATCAGCACCCGGGAGCGCACCATGTTCTTGCGGTTATGGACCTTGTGGATGAAGTATCGGATCATCGCCTCGCACACCTCGAAGTTGGCGATGACGCCATCCTTCATAGGCCGGGTGGCGATTATGTTGCCTGGGGTTTTGCCCAGCATTTTCTTCGCCTCGGTGCCCACCGCCAGCACTTCCTTGCTCTCGGCGTGGATGGCCACCACGGAAGGCTCCCGCAGCACTATTCCTTTTCCCTTTTGGCTCACCAGGGTGTTGGCCGTGCCCAGGTCGATGGCCAGGTCGGAAGAAAACATGCCCCACACAGAATCGAAAACCATTGACGCTCCTATATCGAAAACCGGCGTCCCCGGGACGCGGATGTTTTTCTAGTTCAGCCAGCCCGCAGCCCATGACAGCCCATGGCGCGGATCAATTGAATACGCTATACCATTCGGCCTGTTTTTACAATAGTTTTCGATGACGGTGGGAGAAAACGCCACAATTGGGACAGGAAATCAGCGCCGCCACTCCGCCCCGACTTTGGAATCGCCTTGCATCAGGGCGGGCCGGACGAAAAAGGCCAGATAATTCGGATCCGCCAGCATCGCCTCGTTCAAATTCGAACCGCCTCTGACCGCGCCAAAGGAAGTGTAGTAAAAGAGGGGGAGGTTCCAGGCCAATTCCCTGTACCTAGCCTGGAGCTGACGCTTCAATTCCAGCATCTTCTCATCCCCTGCCCTGGATGATCGGGCCTTCTTCATCCGCTCCACAATTTGCTTCAGCTCCCTATCTTTTGCCAGTTCAGGATAGCGGACCTCGTTGCCTGTAATAATGTTTGGGTCGTCCAATGAGGTGAGCCTGTTCCAGAATAGCACCATGATCTCAAAATCGTGGTTTTCCACTCTCTCCAAAGTGTCCCCATACTCCAGGATTTTTAGCTCGCACGACATCCCCGCATCGTTCAGATATCGGCCAAGAAGCCTTAGTATTCCTTTTAATTCCGTCGAGTTGTCGGAAAAACCATATAATTTTAAGGTGAACTGTTTCCCATCCCGCACAAGCTTCTTGCCTTCTTTCCTCCATCCAGCTTCCTCCAGAAGTTTAAAAGCCTTTGGGATATCTCTTTTCCGGGTAACCTCCGGCCGGGTTCTGGGCGCAATGTAATGGAAGATGGTGTCTGTTGGCGCCCCCGCTCCCCGCAGTCCGTTGATATTTTCCACCAAATCATCCCTGTCTATCAGCA
>Ga0224511_10004922_pt1 | contig 10306 bp, 7 predicted proteins | sample SF_May12_sed_USG_2_FD_169988 | JGI IMG/M metagenome (GOLD analysis project Ga0224511, IMG submission 169988) | Sediment microbial communities from San Francisco Bay, California, United States - SF_May12_sed_USGS_8_1 | ecosystem: Environmental > Aquatic > Marine > Sediment | place: USA... | reverse complement strand
TTGTTGTTATTTCTTAACTCTGCAATGTGTGTATGTTTTCAAGCCTGACAACATACATATATACCCAATGAGGGGGTTTGTTGTTATTTCTTAACTCTGCAATGTGTGTATGTTTTCAAGCCTGACAACATACATATATACCCAGTGAGAGGGTTTGTTGTTATTTCTTAACTCTGCAATGTGTGTATGTTTTCAAGCCTGACAACATACATATATACCCAGTGAAAGGGTTTGTTGTTATTTCTTAACTCTGCAATGTGTGTATGTTTTCAAGCCTGATAACATACATATATACCCAGTGAGGGGGTTTGTTGTAATTCTAAGCTCTGCAATTTGTGTTGGTAAAGAACCTCACGTCGGTAAGACATACGTTTCCCTGAAACAGCTTAGTTATTTTGTCCAATCTCTGCAGTGTGTGTATGTCTTCAAGCCGGATATCATACGCTTGTACACACTAAAGGGCTTTTAGTTGATATTTCCAAAACCTGCAATGTGCCTATTTACAGAAGGAATTACTTTAATTACTTTTATCTCTTAGCTGGAAAACATAAGTACTTGAACATGTATGTTCTGAGGGGCTTGGTGTTTTTTTAAGCTATGCGATGTATGCTCATACAGAATTTTTTTGCCAAGCATGAAAGCAGTGAATTTGATAAATTCTGTCAGTATTATTTGTCAATAAAAGGGCGGTTAGGCAAGGGGGACTGAAAAGGGGTCATGTAAAATGTCATTTGGCATTTCATTGTTTTACATGTCATCTTATATTTCAATACTGTATATCAAGTGTTTCAGAGATAGGGGAAATGTTTATCTTCTCCTATGCTTAGAAATAGAATTAGAAAATGCCTTAAAATGGTTAAGTGTAATAAGGCTTGTATTCATGTGTCCCAGCCCCAGAAGTGTTGGACCCGAAGGCAAAGTTCAAACCTGCAGACCTGTTGCCGTGGGCGTTGACCCGGATTCCACGCGGGCCCAGTCCCCTGGCATCGAACCCCGTACAGACGTACGCACAAACACAACATCAGCAGAACAGCACGGCTCTCACGAAAGTGGGGCCCACAAATCGACCTGGGTAAGATGCCGATTGTGGTTTTGGATGATAAATAAAAGCACACATTGGTTTAAAATTACCTAGATTTGGTTAAAAAATGATTTTAAGCACAAAATTTATAAAATAATTGAAATTAGAACAAGTTGGAATCTGCTTACTATTCAACACTCCTTATGTTCATAGTAATATTTAATAAATTTGTAACTTAATTTAACGCTTTATAAGTTCTTTTACTAACTGAAAAATGCTGAATGATTGTCCTATATAATTATGTTTGTCTCGAACAAGAAGCATCATATAACTATTTTAGCCTGGCATTATCATTTTCTCTTGGACATATATGTGGGTGTGTGCCTCCTACAATGGTAAGGGTCTGGGGGCCGTTTCACTAACATACTTATGTATACTTAAGGAAAGATTTACGCCAATTTTAAGCGCAACTCTAAGTTATGGAAAAAGCGTTTCACCATAAGAAAACTGGCGTAACTTTTCCCATATGTTTAGGCAAGCGCAACGTCCATAACTTTTCACATAGCGTAAATATGGCTGCCACTCTTAACATAACTTTATGGAAATGTTAGTGAAACGGTACCCTGATCTGGAATTCTGGGTGTTGCAAGTGACCAATTTTGTGTATTTCCAGTAACACAATCAAACAACTCTGTGACACAATGAGGAAACAGATCATCTCCAGAGCCTTTTATGGATGTAAGTGCTTCATGTAGTCCGTGCTTTACTGCCATTAGGATTACTTCTACATGCCCCCCTCCCCTCCGATGATTGTCCAGTCTTATTCTTATAACTCAACAAGTCTTTCTACATGAGGTGTGTAAGGGTATTCCTTATACCAGTGACAGAGTTCATTTTGAGCTTACTGTACCTTATCCATAAAATCTTTTTCTAAAATGTATAAATTATGGATAACTATTGCTACAAAAATTTACAACCAAAGCATGATTATTTTTATATATTATGATGGTTGGTTGGTTAGTTAGTTGATTTAGTGCCTCATTTCAACACTAATTTTTTATATCATGATGGTAAGTCCACTAATAAGCATCTATGGGTTCACCAGAGCAAGCCCCTTACTTGTAAGCGAATTGTCTACGATGAAATGGCTGATGTGTGTTATATATTTTGCAGGGCTGGCACACTGTCGACACTTGAAAACTGTCCGCACACACCTGTCTGGCCTCGTTCTGCACCGCATTTTCCCCATCGACCAACCGTACGACGCCAGTAAGGGCCTCACTAAACAAGTCTGGGACACCATGAACAAATCTGGCGTGGTGAGATTTTGAGTACTTGGATTTATTTATCGACACTGCAAATAGTAAGATCAGAAGGCTGTTGTTTTGTTTTTAAAACCATTTGTGGGATGGATGAGAGAACAAGGACAAAGTATAACATGTTCTAGTAAATAGCCTGTTTAAAACAGTGGCATTATATGATGTATATGAGAAGTATATAAAGCCTTTATTACAATGTAGTCTGGGTCTGCACTTAATTAATATTATATCAAGTCATAATAATTCAATAATAGGATTGCATTCTGTTTGGAGTGTTGCTTGCTGTAGGGACATTTATATTTGGTGTTCATCTCTGTGTTTGTTTTTCTAGGTGACTGGTTATCCAGAGGTTTACAGACTGGTATATTATGGTGGCGTTGAACATGAAATCAGGAAAGAGGTATAGGCACACTTGATTAATGGAAATATTCTTGTTTAATTTTCTTTCTTTTATCCATTATTGCAATACAAAGTATAGGCAAATATATCTCTTTCGCTTTGAACTCGTATGTAATATTTAGTTTGTTGCATTTCTACCATATTTTAAAAACTGAACAAATACCTTTAGCCTTTTTGTGCAGGTCTGGCCATACCTTCTAGGCCATTACAAGTTTGACTCCACACAAGAAGACAGAGACTACTTGGACAAGAAAACTCACACCCTCTACGAGAAAACCATGTCAGAGTGGCTTGCTATTGAGGCAATAATCAAACAGAGGGAGAAAGAAATAATGGCGGCTAACCTAATCAAAATGTCATCTGAAAGTACAGACGGCAATATTCCACTTGCGCGAAAAGACTCAAGTCTGGATAATGATGTTTTCTTGTCACAAAGTTTTGACTCAGACGAGTTTTCCCACCCAGAGACTGTTCCAGAAGAAAGTAGTGCCACAGGGACTACTTGTTGCACACCAGACAGGAAGCAGAGTATGGATTTGCATTTTGAAGTGAGTGATAAGGTCACACAAACTGATTCTTGTTCTTTGATAGAAAAACGCGAATATCTCACCTCATACACCACGGATAGCCCTGACGACGGGCTAGGGGACTCAATAGCAAGGCAGAGTTCCCAAGAGCGCTCCAAACTAGACTCAGCAGGAGACTCGGAGAGTACAGATGTGTCAAAAACGGATCGAGAGGGAAGCGTGGATCGCATGCGACATGTGAAAATGTCTGGAGGCAGTTCAGGGCTAGGAGAAGATGAAAATGAGGCTGATGATGAAGGTATGGTTATTAAGTTCAATTTTATTGCATTTTGAGAGCTTTTTAGAATGTGGAAAAGTAAAAAAAGGGTTGTGTACCACATTGTAATACTGACCATGTCTCATAGTGTTTAACAATGGTAGTGTTGTTCACCTGCAGAAGAGGAGGAGGATGATGAGGAGGAGGACGGAATGTGTGACGTAGTGATGGAGGAGGACGGAACAGTGGAGGAGGAATCACAGACCACGGTAGCAGACGACAGGTCAGCCACCATGTTGGATCCCGACACACAGCCTGTAGATGGTGAGTCACGGGGGTTGTATGAGGTTGGTGGGGAGTTATACTTTTGTCAGAGTCATAATTATATGCTTAGTTTTAAACTTTGTTTCACCCTCAACTTGTTGGTCTACATGGTCAGTTTAAATCAAAAGAATAGGGCTTGTGTACAACACTTTTTGAATAACCAATCTTTTATACATAATACTTGATGCTGGTCATTAAACATTAAATATAACTTCGTTTTGCTGACACAGTGGACTTTTTGCAAAACATTATGTTAAAATTCTAAATAATGCAGAATATTCTTTCTCATTTACCTCTTCTATAAACATCATTTTCTGAACAAAAAAATCAGCATTCAAGTTTGTCCTCGTTATTGCTAACATTGTAATAACATGTGATGGTGATGTTGTCCAACAGAGCGTGTGCGTCTGCTGTCCACATCCAAGGAGTCCCTGATGTCCCCCGCCTCTCCAGCTTCCAACGGCGGCATCTATTCAGTAAGTCGCACAACAGTCCCACTGGAACCAAAATTCCCATACTGAAGGTTGAATCCTAATACTTATTTCGAGCTTCTGGCCAGAAAGTGATTCCTGGAGAGGTGTTGTAGCCAAAGATTCTTATTGAGTTTGATATTGTACATTCGAACACTCTTACCCCATTTTGCAATCTTATGAATGTGGGATTAACTTACTTTCATTGTTTTACCTGTCAGTAAGACTAGATTTTGGAAACATACTACCTAAATTAAATGATGGTCAATCAAACGAAGTACAAAGAAAAGGAACAAAAATAGAATTTGATGTACTAAACAAAAAAACTCAATCCAATACTAAGAGCGCTCGCGTAGCGGCAACATCACACTATTTTTTTGACAACTCTGTTGAACCAAATAGTTTCGTAAAACATTTTATGTAATTGATACGTCATATTATCCTTTTAATTGCTGGAATGATCACTTGTTCTTAAATTTACTGCCAAGTGCTTGGTTTCAACAGGAAGCACAAGTCATGTCAATTTAAATAAAATATTTTGGGCTTTGACAGTGATTTAATATTGTTTGTACTGGACAGTAATATACAATTTCCACATTTAACTTGTGTGCGGCTGTTATTTTATGTTCTGTTGGAAGATTCAGTGAAATAATAACTATGGCTGTATCCCTCTTTTACATGCTTTACTGAACAATACACCAACATTAAATTGTGTATTCTTGTTTAAAAGGTAGGGAGTATTTTTGGAATTGACCTATCGACAGCCCGCCCTTCTGTCCTGGTCTTCATGATTTACGCATTGCTTGCCTGAATACTTATTATAATATGAAAACCATATCGCTCCATTACAATAGTACTGACCAATTATCAGACTAGGTGATGGTGATATCGATTTGCATAGGCATGATTGACAAGTGAACACAATAGATGGCCCGACAAAGCTGGTCCGTCAAGACGTCATTTTGGGCGGGCTGTCGATAGGTCAATAGTGGGCGTCATCTAAAAAATGTTTGGACAGTTTATAGATGGATAGCTGGTTAGCCTATATGGATGAAGGTTAGGATTGTATTTTGGGATACTTTCAAGAAGATTCAATGTGTCTTACCTTCAAACATAGTCCTTTTTACGACTGCTTCTTTTATGGATTTACTATGCTTTGTAAGGCTGAGCTCTTTTATACGATAAACTACAAGAAGAACAAAAACAAATAAAGGTGTTTTATATGAATATATTTGTAAAAATTGATTTAATCATAAAATCAATGTACAGCAACAATAATTGCATGCATATATAATCTAACACCCTGACCATATAAAGGCTCTGAGATCAAAAAGCAACAAATGAATGTTTTGGTATGAATGATGTTAACTTTTCACACTTGGTTTTGTTAGTTAATTGCTAAATATGATTGCAAGTTTTAAGGGCTATATAAAACAACAAACAATTAAGCGAAGCTATATACGAGGCCTACTGATGTTGATTTTGGACATACTTAAATCTAAAAAAAATCTTCTATTTAACACTAATCCATATTGAGACAGACTTAAAAAACAACATAAAAAGCAACAAAAAAGCAAGATAACATGTATACAATGCATGTATAAATGCACAGATCTATAATTATAAAAGGTTAAAAGAATAAAATGGTACCTAACTGTGCAAGAAATAGATTATGGCAGTTGTTCTTGTTTAGAAGATACCCATAAAACAGTAACAAAAATCAGAATACATATGTAGACTTCAATAATCCTTCATTTACATACATCAGTCTAATCCATCGTAGGTGGACAAAATCCCCCTGGACTAAATTCCGCTCATGAATTTGACATGGTGGACTAAGTTCTCCTCACAATTTTGATAAGGTGGCCTAAATCCCTCCTATGGTGTATATTTGACTGTAATCAGGAAGCGAGCAGTGAGTGTATATTGATGAGCGGCACGTTGGCCAGCATGTGGGAGAAGACTGCATCAAACTCCTCCTGCATGTGAACTGTGAAGAACTCCTTCCATATCCCTGCCTCATCTGAAACATAGTTAATGTGGGGGTCAAAATGTAGCACATATCGCACCAGACATAAGTTGATGATACTGTCAATCTTTGTTATTTATACTGGAACATTATCGTATCAAGCAAATGGTTTGAGGTGACGATTATCAGGTGACAAAGTGGCCTATTTAACACAAGAGAATGCATACTGCCTGTTTGTGATACACATTTCACAAGAACAAAAAAAGAAAAAACAGGAAGGGGAGGAATTTGGAGAAATTATTGCAGAACAGGGCTTAGAGCCTGTAGCACTAACCCAGTGTCTGTGCCTGAGTGGAGCCACTGTCGGCAGTGCGAAGCCTCTTCCTGCTCGGCTGGTCGGTCTCGGTGGACAGTTGAGCGCACACGGCCCCCAGCTGGTCCCGGCTCACCTCCAGGCACAGGAACCGACACAGGCCAGTCACCGTCTCCTCCAGATTCTGTCATATAGACGCGGGACATGTTGGCTACCAGGTTCTGTCATATAGACACGGGACATGTTGGCTAACAGGTTCTGTCATATAGACGCGGGACATGTTGGCTACCAGGTTCTGTCATATAGACGTGGGACATGTTGGCTGTATCTACTCACAGCTCAATACAGGTTCTGTCATATACATGTAGACGTGGGACATGTTGGCTGTATCTACTCACAGCTCAATACAGGTTCTGTCATATAGACGTGGGACATGTTGGCTGTATCTACTCACAGCTCAATACAGGTTCTGTCATATAGACGCGGGACATGTTGGCTATATCTACTCACAGCTCAATACAGGTTCTGTCATATAGACATGGGACATGTTGGCTCTATCTACTCACAGCTCAATACAGGTTCTGTCATATAGACGTGGGACATGTTGGCTGTATCTACTCACAGCTCAATACAGATTCTGTCATATAGACGCGGGACATGTTGGCTCTATCTACTCACAGCTCAATACAGGTTCTGTCATATAGATGCGGGACATGTTGGCTCTATCTACTCACAGCTCAATACAGGTTCTGTCATATAGACGCGGGACATGTTGGCTCTATCTACTCACAGCTCAATACAGGTTCTGTCATATAGACGCGGGACATGTTGGCTATATCTACTCACAGCTCAATACAGGTTCTGTCATATAGACGTGGGACATGTTGGCTGTATCTACTCACAGCTCAATACAGGGTCTGTCATATAGACGTGGGACATGTTGGCTGTATCTACTCACAGCACAATACAGGTTCTGTCATATAGACGCGGGACATGTTGGCTCTATCTACTCACAGCTCAATACAGGTTCTGTCATATAGACACGGGACATGTTGGCTGTATCTACTCACAGCTCAATACAGGTTCTGTCATATAGACGCGGGACATGTTGGCTGTATCTACTCACAGCTCAATACAGGTTTTGTCATATAGACGCGGGACATGTTGGCTGTATCTACTCACAGCTCAATACAGTCAGTTTACCTTTGTTATACCCCAACAATGAAGTTTGAGATAGGGTTTATAGGAGTCACTCATCTAAGGGTCAGGGTTTCGAGCCCCACAGGAAACCACAACCTTTTGCCATAATGATTATTACTAGACAAAGCACCAAGCCTTGTTAAGCTGGCCCTTACAGATAGCTGATGTGAGGAAGCATTCAGTCACAGCTCAGTACAGTGATTTTATCATTGCCTTAATATTGTCTAATCTGAATACTCAATCTTATTTAGTGAATTTAAAAAATAATATAATGTAATTATTTTGTCTGGCGTTTTCTTATTCTTGGGACTACTTCAGAACAAGCCTTCTACATAATTTAAATTATTTTCAATAAAAATCATCATATTAAACTGAATAGCACTTAAAGCAAGGAAAATTAGGGTTGCAATGTATGAATGTCACATTCTGAGAAACTTAAAATAAAAAGTAATACATTATTCAGTGTCCATAATTATGTTTTATGGCTGGCAGTTTCAGTTGAAAGCTTTGCAATTGCAATCAGCGATTTATGACTTAATGTATAAAGTACATATTAATGAGAATAAATTTTGTTGAATAAGACATTGTACCTCCTAACTTAACAATCCTTCTAAAACAGCATGTTTTACTAGCTGGCAACCATTCTTACAAAGATTGATGGGTCTAGCATTTATACTCTGAGATACTTCTAAATTATCTCAGGTTATCAGGACGTTAACAGCCGCATCGCCAGTGGTCTAGCACGCCCCCTTATAGAATAAAACGAATAAAACAAGTCATTCAACTGCAGGGAGGACTGGTGGACAGTAAAGTGCAAGTCAATGTGCCGCTCTTTACTAATGGAAAGTTCCACAAATGTTCAAGCTCCTCCCCAAGCAGCATATTTTCTTTGATCTTGTGATAAGGTTTATCACAAACAGGAAATATGCTTTCTTTTGTATTTTCTAGGTCAGATTGTCCGCTGACAATATAATCCTAATCTATTGGATTAAAAATGACCATGTACAGTTATAAATGATCATGATTGACAGCTGTGGAACTGTCCATTGGTGGAGGCATTTTACATCAACACTTGCTTAAATATATTGTCAGCAGTTTATGTGCATAAACCAAAGCCTTTGACCGATTGTTAAAATTATCACATTTATTCACAAAATATTTAGCTATACCTCTGAAAGTAATGGAACCTTGTGATCTAGACATTTGAGACCTAATCTAAATGCAGCTTTAGCATGGCCAGTACCTGTTTAAGGTTGGAATGTAGCACAACACATCTCTGGTCCTGGGGCAAACTGTGTAGGGCCTCACTCCACTGCCGCGTGTGGGTGCACCAGTCCCCTCCTGCACACATATAACACACATACAATACACATATAATACACATATAGCACACATATAACACACCGTACCAGGTGGGGCAAATAACAGCAAATATAACACACTTTTGCATAGCTCACAAATATCATGTTATAGTACATCTTATGTTTATATGTTGTAAACATATAAACACACAATAAACATCACACAAAAGTTTGGTACATAATATGTTAACCATGCAATACTTATAGTTGACCTCTACCCTGTCACATCTCCGTACATTAGCGCCCACCTTTACACAAACCTGTCCACATTCACACTTACAGGAGGACACATATAGTTCACACAGTTGAATATTGTGTGATAATGAGTGTGATGATACCCCCACACACCCAGTTCATATACTAGTACATTGCATGTACTAGTAATGTTACATTGTGGAAAAAAAGTGACTAATGGCTCCATCTAAGCCATCCCTGGTTCTTGATAGAAAACAAACACTATAGTTACATCCTGTCAGTTTGATATTGGAAGTTTGATATTCGAAATAGGACCCTCCATTTAACACATCCATATTTTCATTTCTCACAATACACCCACTCTTTCAGGAAATATATTTTTATTTGTATACTGTTGGAGAACACAGTTTATTGTCCTCAGTTGTTTGCCAAAGACTTCTAGACAATTCCTGCCTGTACCGGACGTAACATACCAGTATATGGAGAATTCTATTTCTGAAACCACTAATAACAGATAGGCATTATAGAGAGGAAGCAACACACTGAGGTGTGTTAGGGCTGGGACGATACGGTCATCAGCCGTATCGAAACATATTCGATACGGTCCTTGCCCATACGATACATATTCGATACGATACAATAATGACTATAATAGGAATATTCCTGGGCTGAATCTTGTATTGCTGAATGTTCTCTTGAGTACATTTTAAATAGAAAATCTTAAACAGTATTAGTATAGTTTAGTACTAAACACTTTATTTTATAAAGCAAACTTTTGTTTTTATCTGAAAAAAGAGAAAGCACTCAGGAAGCATAGTCTGCATGGAAAACTAGAACTATCGCTGTAAGCGATTCATACCCCCACCATTGTGCATTATAAAGCGGAAGCAAGGGTAAGATGTGTTGTGGAAAAAACATGGGCTCTGCACATCCCCTAGTTGAGGTGAATGTG
>Ga0224511_10004921_pt1 | contig 10307 bp, 6 predicted proteins | sample SF_May12_sed_USG_2_FD_169988 | JGI IMG/M metagenome (GOLD analysis project Ga0224511, IMG submission 169988) | Sediment microbial communities from San Francisco Bay, California, United States - SF_May12_sed_USGS_8_1 | ecosystem: Environmental > Aquatic > Marine > Sediment | place: USA... | reverse complement strand
CTATGGGATAATCTAAGAAAAAATCGCTAAAACGGTCATTCGGCAGATTAGGATAATCAAATTATATTTAAACTCTATGGATCACACAGGTGTAAGCAGAAAGTCAAAAAGACTCTGTATCCCAAATCCTGCACCACTCTCGACAGCTCTCTTCCCCTCTGTCATGGAGACACGAAATTTGGCACAGGCTTGGTCAACTTAGTGGCATAGTATACTCACAGCTAGAGACCTTTTCCCTTGGAGATGAGAACTGAATAAAATTCTGTCATCTCCCTTTCTTCTCTCCTCAACCAGATAATGAATCAAAGACCTATAAAACATGAGCAAAAATTCGACTGACCATTTGAGGAACTGTGCCCTTGCCAGGAGAGTTAACTACTAATTCTACTGGTATAGTACCGACTCCAGACAGTCAGTAGATGGCAAAACGACGGCAGTGCATCAGTTTAATGTTAAAGAAATAGATACATTTTCATTGAATTGAGAGCTAAACAGCAACAGTTTACATTTCTTACCCATTCTGAGTACCCAGAAAGACATTTTTGGTGCAACAATCAAGACTCGTAATCTGAAACAAAGGTTTTGCTGTTATTCAGTGTTAGCAATAAGTGAATGTTACGAACAAGACTATCTAAGCGCTGATGTTGCCAACACACAACTTCATCCAAAATCTGTTGGCGCAAGACAACTATCTAAGCATTTGTGTTGGCTCATAGGTGGCATAAACCCGATAAATGAACTATTTTGAGCACAATTCAGCCAGACTTGCCAATTGGACGCTTTATTATACAAAATGGGCCCAAGATAGCTCATTTGGTAAAAGTTTGAAATAACAATCTAAGGATTGTGAGCTCTCTTCCCAGTGCTGGCGAGGTTCCTTTTCTTGCAAACATCTCCCTCCAATTCGCTAGCATGGCTTTAGATCATCACGGTCAATAATGGAGGTTCCGACCAGTGAACAAGAGTCAAGATTACTTCACGGTTGTTAAAGATCCGCCTCTCTCTTCTCATGAAGAGTAGCCATGTTCTCCGGGAGTAATGTATAAGCAAATGGCCCAACCTTCCAGGACTATCCATTTAGTCTTGTGGCCCGTGTTTCAAACTGAGTCAGCGCATTCCCTGGTGGAGCGAGACTGGCCCTGGGCACGGTCAATGTGAACTATGACAACTCTGAAGCTGAGTTGCACTGGTTCACACATTTATTGAATATGTGAATAGGGTTTCTGTGAATTTGCAGAGTCAGTTACTAGCCAATTGGTCAATCAGTTGACCAGTGCAAGCGTTGCTAATGAAATATGTGTTGTGACTGCCGTCTTTCGGTTAAACGAGGCCATTACTTAGTATTACTGGTAAAATTAAGGTTAACCTTGAAGAAAGTTACTAGTTAGGCCAGTTACTTTCCTAGTCACTGAGTCACTGAGTTGACTACACATTTTCGCCACTGGTTTGGCATATTTTTGTAGAAACTAACGAAGTTAAAATGAGAATTTGGTTCAGACGTATGGCCAGTTTTAGAATTAGAGACCGAAGTAAAACTAAAAAAGCAGAAGAGTTCAGAAGAATCAAGTGGAGACTGACCAATGATTGCTAACTGCTACAATACAACACAATCACTCGCTACATTAGTGAGTCACTCGCACCGTCGGTCTCAAATCAGTTAGCGAGTGACACCCCCTAGCCAGATGGGTTGATTTCCTCAGTACAGTGACAGGTCACTGATTGACTAATCCAATTCAGCTTAATTTAACGAATCGAGATGAACGTGGGACCGGGAGAGTTAGAAGATTCTAAGACTGACTTGCACATTCCCGCCGTGATCCTGCTTAGTGTCTGTCGCAAGAACGCTTCTTTCAACAGCAGGGACAAGTTCGAAGGCTTTCGTTGTCATTGCTACATGGCAGATATCTCCAGAATGGTATTATGGACTTGAAACGCCGGTTGGTTGGATTTCAGTGGGAAACCAAGATAGGAAGGCTTAAGAGGGGGTGAATGCCGTTGAGCTCTCTTCTGACAGTTAACGCGAGGGCAAAAAGGTGTCTGTTTCCCTTGTTCTGCCGGACGTTCTTTGTGAAAAGGACGAACTGGAATCGCTTGTTCGATTAAAAATCTTTGTAGCGGCGTTTGGAAATTAGCCAAAACAACATATGTCTCTTCTGTTTTTTCTGCGCAAACTGTTATCATTAACCAAATTTATAAACATACGCCTACTCTATTAGTTACTGCTTTGAATGGGCAAATATTGTAGCGCAAGAAAGTCGAACTAGCGGATAATACTGCATTTAAATATAAGCCCAAAATTCCCAAAAAGCTGACCTGGGGATTCCCTATAATGATATCCGGCAAACTGCGCGTGCCACTGACGTAACCGCGACAGTAGACGGTATGGATGAGTGTGGGAACTCTCGCTGTCTCTTGGAGAAACGCTATTTTAAAAAAGAACTACTGTCATGGTGCAAGAAAATACCATTCACAATCGGTGAGTACAAACTTTCTATGGTTCTAGAACTTGTGAATTTATGAGGACTGTACGCCAGGTATTCAGGCATACCAACAAGCACCTGGGGCACACTCTTAGAATTTATGGATCATCCATCTCCATGTATATACTGTCCTGTCTCACATGTATGTGCCCATTCTCCGATATGAACTGAATCCTTGTTAATATGGTCTTATGTAACATAAATCATGTTAGAAAAGTTGCCTCTGCGGATGAAGATGCTTGGGTGTTTTCCCGTGATATTTCAAACTCATATATGTTGCTCTAACATATACAGTACACCATATAGCCGTATGGCATATATACCATGTACCATATACATGATCAAAAGCTGGAACTGGTTCTGTATATACCGGGGAGTGTGATCATATACGCAATATGTGTTAGAATTCATACATACGGCCTTGTCCACAGAGATTTTTCAACATGTGCCAATAGTATTGCTATTCTGCCATACAAAATCATGCTCAAAAGACACCATGTATGTATTTTAAAAACTTCTATCTAACGTATATATATATATATATACATATATATGTATATATATATATAAACTAGTAGGTGTACATTGCACTATCTCACACCCCTCAGGCTTGTCACGCCCAACAGCAATCTCATCAGTTCCTTGACTCGAGTACTTTTGATGATTTAATACTGCGCTCATAGTAAACAATAGCAAAAGTTAAAATACACTGGCGATTTGCCATACTCAGCAAAAGGATTAGGTTTATTGCTCTCATTTGAGATGGTGAATTATACGGATGAAGAAAACAATGAGCTAAAAAGTTAGAAAGACTTCGTTATCAGACTATTTACACGAACTAGTCTAACCTCCGTCCACAAGGGCTAATAAAAGTCAAAATCCTTGATTAGGCCTAATTTCTCACTAATCCAAAATCCTAGTACTGTATTAAAACTCATGAGGGACCATAATTTTTTTCTACTATTGAAAAGCTTTGTCTTGTGGTGTAGTGGTCAGATTGTCTACCATCGGCTTGTTTATGACAGAATAGATTAGATACCTAGTACAACTAGCTTCAGTTCGCCAATTAGAATTTGGCAAGTTATTGATTTTTAGCCAGAGCTGGTTGTTAGCATATCAATGCCAAAACAGTGATGTGCTTGCATAAATATATTCTTGACAACATTGAAGGCATGCTTTCAGATTTAATTAGCTCTGTTATTAACAAACCTAAGAGCCTATGTATTCGGACACAAAGACAAACCTAACCGATTACGAATGAACACGAATTTGAAATGTCCGAGCATCTGTAATGTTTTATATTCCGGATAGCTGGTTTGACAATTAAGCTTGAGTTGTAAAATAGACCTAGTTTGACCCCTAACTTAGAAATGATGCTATATGCCCGTATGGGTATTGATTTTTTGACAAAACACCATCTAATTTCTTCTTGCACCTGGTTTAGTTTGCATTACTTGTGTCATGGGAAATTATCAACCAGTAGAAGGTTTGAAGCAGATGTGGTTTAGCAAACAGGATGTATCAGATTGGTGAAGCTCTGTCCCTGTCCTTTTTGGGAGATTTCCTCTATTATTCTCATCTCTACATGTATTTCTTTCTTCTCATTTTAGGACTGGAAATGGTGGCCGAGTCGCTAGCCGGCAGCTCGAGTGGCCATATCAAAACTCTACTGCTGCCATTCAACGGTAAGAACTATCGGTGACCACGATCCTATCTTTCCTGACCTGAAATTACATGTAGACATTCATTACATGTAGAAATTACATGTAGACAGCATATGGGAAACTGAATTCATAAGATGTGTATATTGGTACCATAGTGGGTCGCTCTCCGCGTTATACGGTATAGCAATAAGCTTTAATCACACCTATAGGAAGATCACAGCTCCATTTGCCTTCGTCAGCCTTGACTGATATTTACGTTCCGACTAAATGATATCCTGGGTTGAGTAGCATGAAGATGCCACTTTGTATTTCGGGCACATACTTCTCCGTCTCCGATTCAGCTTAGATCTCGCGAAGAAATTTTGTGGTGAAATTTCAGCTTAATCTGGTCTAATCCAACCCGCTGTTCGCTTATCCCATTTATCCATTTACCCTGTATGTTTTGTGCCCGCGATTAGGAGGTCCTGGTTTACTAACTAACTGATTGCTGGCCCATCTTCCAGGTGTCATTAGGTACAAGTCTGATTCCAATTCAAATAATGGTTGTTTTTTGATAACTAAGAATTTTAAACGTGTCATTTTGAGAGACAGTTATTGGTAAACTGGAGCCACAAAGTTCTACCGTAGCCCAATTGTTGTGGCTTGGATAAGTCTGACTTTAGTATTAACAAAGATTGGTTTTGGGCTTATTATTAATAGCTGGTTTCAAAATGCCAACTTATCAGCTCTACGAACTGCATGCGCTATACAGGTTTGGTCAATTTGCGCTTGTTTTAGAAACGAAAAATCTTAATCAAGTATTCCGATTTATGCGATCACTTAAAACGTTCTTGAAAACAATGGTTCTTTTGTGTGACGGACTAGTTTAGCCCGCTTTCCATTGAAATCTCCAAATCCTTAGTATACCTTTGTCTGTCGAAATCGTAAAGGGCAGGTGTCTATCTCATTTCGTTTGCCTGTTATGTATTCAAGGATGCATTGTAAACTCTTTTGTTATGGTGGTTCACTGTGTTCCCAACTAATTTGCTTTGTCACCGGGAGGACCTCTCAGCTTAATAGCTGCCCATGTGATGTGTGGGAAGCTGTCACCATCATTATGAACTCTCAGTTTGTCAGCACGTTGCTTTAGATGCGTTAGGTGACCCAGGTGTGACATAGGGTTTGTGCTGACACACTGTATGTCAGCTCTGTCTATGCGGTATGAACCCTCCTAGAGATCTCGCCATAAGCGAATCACATTATTCCCTCTCGAGGAGTTATTCAGCGCACCTCACATTTTCACATTTCCACCTCCACCATGATGGAAGTATGAAAGCTCAGCTCTTACTCATTGCTCTTGGTTTATTTCAGATATGGAACCTGAAACAGCAACCGACTTCACGACCGAAGATAAATGTCCACTCTGCCTCGGCAAGCCGGAGACAATACCTTTAGACATTCCTGATGCGCCAGAGAAAACCAGCATTGAAAACGGATCAAGCCCGCTGATTTCCTTTCCTAACCGAAGCCATCCCCGACCACCTGAGGTTCCAGCAGATATGGATGGTAGGAAACCTACTTCATCTGTCTCTTCCAAAAAGTTAAACCACTTGGCCCAACCATCTGAGTGCAAACCATTCCTTGGCCAGTTAGTGCCACCGAGAGAGTGTAGTGATAAAGTTAGACATTAGAGTGAGCTCTTGGTATCATTCTTCTAGTTAGGTAACAGAGGGATGCCGGGCAGAGGCGGGTGTTAGAGGGGGACTGTGGTGTGTACCCAACAAAAAAATGCTTGATCCTCAGTTCAAACACACTGTGGTTGCAGTATTGCTTGCCATTCTTAGATGTATAGAAGGCAATGCACTCGAGTGAGATGGTATTATGGCACTGATTGTCTTTGAAAGTTAGGGCAGCGGCAACCTCTGGAGATTTTTATATCTGGCTGAAAATGGTCTAAGAGTGTAAGTTTGAAGTACATAGAGACCAGTTGGTTTTTACTTAGATGTAGTGAGGAGCAATGGTGAACACCTCTCAAAAGACTTACACCAAACTATGTCTTCATGTCAAAGTGAGAATCTGCGGGTTTATTGAGGACAGCAGCATTGTTATGTAGATCCTAGACATTTCTTGGGGTGGCCTGGTCTATAGTTATTGGCAGACCAGAAGTTCACGGTTTCTGAACTGAGTCAATTAAAATTGAGGTTGCTGATGGCAGTCTAGCATCACCACGAAAGTATGAATCAAACTTGAAAATTCTCAGAATTACTTTAGGTGGTGAGAAGATGAGATGAATGGATCGGCATATAGCTGTATCTCCTTGCTATTGGTAAAAAGTTTTATGATTATTTGGTAATGGTTCATGTCTGGTGGGTTTTAGATTCGTCATCATAATTGATCTGGCTGGCATGAGTTTAATAAAGTCAGTGGTTTTTGGTGACCCTTCTCGCCTGACCCTTGGCAAGGCTTAGACTGCACACAGATGGTTTTGTGGTGTCTGCGCAGCTTAGGCCTACGTCCTGAAAACCCCTATCCTAGTCTAATCCCTGGGTATGCTAGATAAACGGTCTGTTTCGGTGCAGATCAACCCACCAATGTTCCAATAATCACGACTGATTCATTGTCCACCGGAGCTGAGCTGAGTCACGTTTAGACTAGAAGATTTTGGCTGTCTGTGTTTGACTGGTAAAGCAGCTGACCAGCTTAGGCGGCAGCTTACTCCTCAGTTTAGGCTCCTTGTAATAACAACCATGTCTGCTTATTGACAGCAAGTACTATGTTATTCCCTGCCATTTACTAGGTACAAAGCTCACTCATGTATTTAGCAGCCTGATATTTGGGCAAAGCTTCCCAGTAGAAGTAGTATTGATTTTTATCTGGTTTTGTCAAACTTTAGAGGGCTGATGACCTAGCCACACTACTTAGATAACTCCTTTAAGAATATCTATCGCATAGCATCTGCCACTCCACCTGGACATAAAGAAATGTGAGGAATAGCTGACTAATGGCCAACGGCCATGTTTTATATCATCACCACTGACTTGAGAAATAAATGAGTAACACCCGCTGACCTCCTCATCAACTCAGGTGGCCATCCATACACCAAAAATATCAATAGCTTGAGCCTGAGAGCCTGCTTGTCGTTTCTACATAACCTGCCGCCTATTGGATGATTGCGTTTTACAATGTTAATCCTGTATCTTTCCTGTATCCTGGGTTTGTCTTACTAACCTATGCCTGGTTCAGTTTCCCTATGAAACACGGACTGAAAGATGACCTTCCCTAGGGATTAAAGTGCGTCCTAAGCTTGATTCATAGATGGTGACCCGTACATAGTTTTAACAATATTAGACATAGAGCCTTTTTCTCTTGAGGTACTTTTGTTTGTTTAGTTTGTTTAGGTAGAGATAAGGGCTGTAAATTATCCACATAGCATCATATTTTACTCATATTTATCCAACCTTTATGGATGATGAGATGAGGTATGCAGTGACATGAACTTACTGATGTATTGATAAAGGACAGCTGGCAACCAAAGACATTAACATATGCACCAAATCTGACTCAGTATGAAATAAGGTGTAATCATTTAATTACCTACCTGTAATGGGACTAAAATTACATGTCACTGATAATGGTATGCTACACATTTGCTGCCAAGTTATCATTTTTGGCCTGGATTCTTTTTGAGAATAAAACCAGACATGCTGGAAACAAAAGTCCTATAGCAGCTTTGTATATATGTAATTAAGAATGAAGAAATTATTTAGCAGATAGCTGAAACAGAAAGCAACCGTAACGGTTTATTTCGACAACAGCTGTAATTACTTCGCGCTTTGAATGAAAGTAAATTAGCAGCTTGGGTTTGATGAATTTGGCCAATGAGAGTATGATTCTTACACGAATCATTGTCACTGTTTTTCAGGGTTGAGTAGCTTCTATAACCAGTTAGCTATGACGAGCTTCTTCTACCAACAGCAGCAGAAACAGCAACTTTTACACAATAACATGTTAAATCAGCAGTCAGCATTTACGTCAGCGTATGGTGAAATGGATTCTCCACTTGATTTAAGCGGTAACCAGCTATCTGGTATGGAACAGGAGAGTCTACGTGTGCCCGAGATTCGTATAAAGTAAGTAGACAGTTTTAATTATAAACTCAACACCTCACTTTCGTTGTCGCCCTAAGCTTAATGCTTAAATATTGATTTTTTTTTGGAGCTATGATATCAAGTCAAAATTTGAAATCCACAGTAAATAATAGGAGCACGTTGTAGCCGATGATTAATGTATCTTAGATTGAGGCAGCAAGACTTTGTCAATGCTCATTATTGATTTTTTGCTAAAGTTTGGGCACTACGATTTGATTATCTTTTAGATGCGATGTATCAGTCAAATGCTACTAGGTTTGACAACCTCTAAGTAACTGCTATAGCTGACATTTGTATGGCTGCAAATGCGTTGCAACATAGTTCTCGATTGCGTCTCGTTAACCTCTAACTTCTAGTTCACAAGATCTTTAATGTCACCTCACAAATCCAAAGATTTTATGTTTTAAAATACGGTTCCCTTGAATTGAATGGCTTTGACTTGAGATTATATGGCAGTTTTGGACATTTCAAACGATAATTAAGGTGCCAGTTTGTTCCCTGGGCAGTCTCTACATGGGTGCATTAGAACACTTGCAGTTTATGTGCTGCTGCAATATTTACTATACCGACATCCAAGATAAAATATAAAAACTTGTTTTCTTCGTGGCGTTGAAGGCTATATGCTGGTACTCCTTATTTGACACAAATCTTTATTCAGAATTCGGAAATCATCAATTTAATTTTATCCATCAGCGACATTATGAAGTGGCGTAAGGGCTTCCACTTCACAACTTCAAGCAATTAAAACAGGAGCGGGCTTTATCTAGGATGAGATAACTCCCATTCACCATATTGACCATATATAATCAGCATACAGCTACAGGCATTATCTCACCTCCCGATCGCATTAATACCTTGTGTAGGCTTGCTATACACAGTTGCCCGCTGCATTTCTCACACCTAGCACGAGCTATAGGAGTTGACGCTGATCGGCGACGCGCTTATACTGTGGCACGCTGAATGAGTTTACAACAGAAAGGTATGGACTTTATTCTTTTGTACTAAACAGAAAGAAGAAGGATGTGAATGCGCGACGCTCTTACACAGATAAGGAGTTATCCGCAGCTGTAGAAGCCATACAGTCTGGAGTTATAGGAACGAGACGAGCTGCACAACTTTACGGAGTTCCCCGTTCAACTCTGCGCAACAAGGTGAAACTTTGTTTATATTCTAGGGCTGTACTACCTTATAACTGGAGTTTCATATCAATTTTAAAATCATTACCAAACACCAATTGCAGCCAAACCCTTGGAGTGGTTTAAGGTTTAAGGAGTAAATGATCTCGTTTAGTATTATCTCTACAAATTTATATACATAGTAACATACGTGTATATACTATCCATTTCTATGTTCGTCATCTTACCATCTACTAACGCGGTCTCATTATTATACCAACCTGTAGTCCTCTAGGTTTCAACTGAACTAAGCAGTCCACTGATGTGTCACTATTGGTTGTGTAAATCCAAATTATGGTAATTTTTACAAACTTTTCAACAGATATCATGTCTAACGGACTGTGTAAGTGATGTCTAACTAAACTTAATAGCATCTCGATTTACATAGACTTTAATATAAAAAAATACCTAAAGTCTTATTTAAGTTATCCATATAAATTAGGATTTTCAAAAATTAAATCAAATACTTTGCATTCAACATTTAATAGTAAAAAATGTGTTTAGGTGAAAGATATAACTTTATCATACCTAAATTGCAACTCTGTGCATGCTGATTATAAAAAAATGCATGACTTATTTTTGTAATTTATTTGCTATTGTATTTTATAACCATGAAATGTACAAATCTACATTGATCTCAAACATATAAAATTCGGACAATTAAATACTACTTAAATAATCTTCGACCCTTCAATTCAGAAGACTAATAGGTATCAAATGGTTTTGCTCTTTACATTGAAGTTCATTTGAACTGAGTATCTGTAAGCTATTCCATGATAATAAAAAAAATTACCACTGAGCACTGTCCTTTGAATGGAAATTTTCGTGAGTTAATGTTCTTTGCATAAAAATTGCCATTGT
>Ga0224511_10004920_pt1 | contig 10307 bp, 7 predicted proteins | sample SF_May12_sed_USG_2_FD_169988 | JGI IMG/M metagenome (GOLD analysis project Ga0224511, IMG submission 169988) | Sediment microbial communities from San Francisco Bay, California, United States - SF_May12_sed_USGS_8_1 | ecosystem: Environmental > Aquatic > Marine > Sediment | place: USA... | reverse complement strand
GCAAAACTATGATAGCGATTTGCATGTAGACAAAGAGTTTGCTTCGAAAATCTCATCAAATCACAGACTTTGCAGAAAAAAGTACTTAAATATGAAGTAAAAAAATATGAACCAAATGTAAATGCCAACACTGCAGTCAATTTTAGCACCACTACCTTATTGTAGTGCGTTTTAAATGTCATCGGACAACTTCCGTGTTGACAAACAACAACAACAACAAAAACACTCTAACAACAGTGAGCGTTGTTTAGTATTTTACATAATATTAACAAGGTTTGTATAGATTTATCCATTTGAAATTCACGACGTTCACGATAGTCATACTTGAAAATGTAAAAAAGATACTTGCTAATTTCGTTGGCGACTGGAGAATAGAACGCGTTTACGGTGGAAGGTATCGTGTTCCAGCTGGATGAACATATAAAAAATATTGAATATTGAAGACATGTTGTATATAAATCGAACAAATGTTTAAGAAGCAATGTTGTAGACAAAGCAAACGGGGCCAAGTTTTAGAGCTAAATGGTTCACAAAACCCAACAAAACCCAGGTGGTTCAACAAGAAATACACAGATAACAAAGCACCATACTGGCGCGACAAACACGTTTTAAACATGACATGTTATGTTTTTAAAAGTTCTCACAATGAATGTTTCTTAACAAATACTGAGCTACCCCTTTGACACAGTCACGTTTAATAATAGAGGAGAAGCAGGGGGGGGGGGGGCGTTAAACCTGTATTGCGCTGCAGCAAACCTCACTTTGTAAAAATTATTCCCTAACCATGCCATCCAGAGCATGGAACAAACGACAGGAAATACTGTTAACAGGTGGGAAATAAAGACTTTATGGGGTCCTTCTATATTTTTTATAACTTAGGAATCCTATCATTATGCACAGAGCCGTTAAACGGCACACGTTATGTAAGTTAAGCATGCTACACGTGTCAGGTATATACGGTCAACTGATGGGTAAATGATGTTTATAGATACTGATTTTGAGTATTTCTCACACCTATGAACCTATCCATATATTATACTGCAGTTTACAGTTTGTTCCTCGTGCTTTAAATGGGAAATATCAACCAGAGATCACCATTACACGATCCCTCTAGATATTATAAGAAAGCATAATCATGCAAATGTTCTAGTATATACATTATGTATATTCGAACATACAAAAATCAAAACATTAAAATCATCTAAATATCTGCTTAAAATGCAAAAATGCATTCACAACATGCTTCAAAAATCAACAAAGAAAAGACTAGGACATCTTTGAAACGTTAATGTCCTGTTGCGTACTTACTCATTAGCGCTCGTTTGAACGGGCTCTCGAAGCGCAATGAATGCGTTTGTCGTCAATATTCTCATTATACCGACAGTATTGTTGAAATAGCTCTGATCGTCAACTGTAAACTGAAATAATGCCGAAGTGAAAATGTCTAGAACTCTCCATCAAATATCTATACAAATGTTATTGTTTGATTTGAAGCTGCTTCGTTCAATGTCAGTTTGATGATTTTCAGAAAATTGTTTTATTTACTGGATATAATGTACTAGCAGAACATAAACATTTCCTGTAACATAGACTTTTCATTAATTAAAGTCGGTAATTTGTTGATTATTATCAATAATATTATTATGCATTACTTATGATTGGATAAAGTAAAAAGTGGCCCACATTGAAAGGCCATAAGCTTACTATAATTTATATTAAGCTAACTTTCCAAACCCATTCAGTTTGGCGTGGTAGCACAGTTTGGTGCTCGTCTCGTTTTGTCGAGGTCGTGGGTTCAATTCCCGCTTCGGACCCAAACAATTTTCATCTATTTTGTTTAGCTGTCGTGCGTATTTGTTTTGTAAGATTCAAACAAGTTTTGAATTCCTATACAAAATCATATACACATTAGATGGAACATAGTTCTTGTACTCAAATCTCGAATGAAGCAGCAATCTTTACGTTCTTTTTTCAAAATTATACCACTGAACGTGTTGATAACCGTTTACATCAAGTTCATCAACTACCGGTGAAGTAGGTTATGAAGATTTAAATCAAGATGACTATGTGTTGTTGTGTTAACACAGACTGTATTTACCTGTGAATAGTAGTCGTCAAGCTGTTTATCGTCAAGAATAAAATCTGGGAAACCTATCTTCTCTTTAATTGCTTTAGCCTGTAAAACAATAAATAGATAACATTTTACCTGGCCGTGCTAGAAATAATTGTAAGATAATTTTTATATTCTTTAACAATATTCTCAGGCTCTAGCTACTACCATGGAGTAATTGTTCTCGGTAGTGTTTGTTAACTTTTCAATGATTATTTCATTTAACATAAAACATAAAATTGTTGTTTGGTTTCGTCGTCGTCTATGTGTAGCCTTTTTGATTGTTCCAATTGATCAAACCTACAAAATTGGTCTTGAATAAAATCACTATATGTGTATTCTCACGAAACATTTTTTTTTACATTTAGCAACAGCTACCAGTTCAGCCGTACATAACAACTCGGTCATCAGTGTCGGTAACCAAAACGTTTGTATTAAGAGCTAATACCTTTTCAACTGCCGCCTTTTTAGTCTGTTGGTCCATCCAGTCTAGATGTTCTAGTCGTTCCGTGAACGCGTCACGAATGTTGTGAATCATCTCAAGGGCCTACCACAACATATAAGAAACAAAAGTTAGTTTTGCTGAGGCTTCTATTTACCCTAGAAGCCTACATTTGAAAGAAGTGTCTCGCTTAAGCACTAGGGAGCATCAGCGGGGTGAAATTTGTCATTACCACTGATGAACAGCTTCAATAAAGCCTTAGCTGCTATTTTTCCCATACAAGCCATGCGTTTAATTACATGTCTCTATTGAAACAAAACATATTACCAATAGTCGAGTATTTTACAGTTATACAAACACAATTAAACCATTTTAATGTTTTTTGACAATTTTCACAAATACATAAGACTCCCCAATGTTTTTAATTATATGTAGAAGGGTATTACTACCTTGATCACGTAGATATAGAAGTTCAATATTAAAATACATCATTTTCTAGAAACATGGTGTTCAAAGCTTACACAACTCCCCTACCATTTGTTTAGCTTCCTTGTCGAATGTTTCCTCGACAAACAACCGTCCAAGGGCCATACCAAAGTCAAACATGACCGACACCGAACATGTCTTCCATCTAGCGTCATGGCCCACTGTTCCGAGTAACACCTTCAATAAAGGCATACATAGCTTGGGACTCTAGTTAATGCAGAATAATGTACGTTGTCATGTTGTTTTTTTAAATTTCATTTATGACAACGTAACAGAGGCAGTATACGTAACAGGTTTTGGAAGAAATTCCCGTTCTCTCAAGTTAACCCCTGCTTTAGTTTACATGTCATTGTCAGCTTATGAATTAGTATATTTTATTCTTTATTATATGAACATAAAAAGTCCAAATAGGATGAACAATGACGTGATCACAATTGCAAACAATCACGGTGATCGTTACTACAGATAGCCGGTAATATAGTAATAATTTGGCTATTTGTTTTGGAAACCATAACTGTATTGAAAAAATAATAGGCACACTGACCACTTTATTTCGCATTGTCAGACTATTATATAACCTGCTTCTAAGTGTTCTGTAGTTTCCAAGAACATTCAAACACACATTTTGAAGGGTGAAATGAAAGTAAAACTGGTAAGTAGAATCTTACCTTCCTGTACTGTTGGTGTGCATAGATGAAGCGTTTTGGGTACCTTCTAATGAGATTCGAGACAAAATTCCACGTAATGTAGTTCTTGATAGTTCTGAAATCACACATTCAAATAAAATAGAGGATTGTTGTAGACTTGTATTGAAATAAAACATTTTCAGAGGTACATATTTCGCACAAATTTTGCACACATTCAAATGACCATATCGACAGCCCGCCGAAAATGGCGTCTTGACGGACCAGCTTTGTCAGGTCATTCTTTTGTATTCATTTGTCCTCCCTGCCTGTCCAAATATCTACCACCATCATCTTGTCCAATAGTTGGTCAGTAACACGAGATATGGCAATATAGCTGTCGTTTATATAATAGTTTGTATTCAGTCAAGCGCTGCGTAAATAACATCTATCTTATAAGAAAAAAATGGATATGATTTTATTTACTTAGCAAGATATGTTACCAAAGACGATCGCTTTATAAAAAGTGCAACCTACTTATAAATTGCAATTACGAATTACTGCAACCATACGATCGTATACGTATATCCAATATTAGCAATTGTTTACTTAAAAAAATCGTACTAAAATACAGTATAAATCAGGTACCGTTTATCATGTTTCTGGATGATTTTAAATAGATGTTTAAAATATGAAGGAGACTCCAAAATGATTGGCTCGTCTTCAGTAATGCTGATATTTCCTGTTGCTCCTTTTACAGTCTTTTGTATGACACCAAGCCAACCAAACTGAAAATATATACATTATGACATTCTTAACGTTATAGAATTTTTCTTTTTCTTCTAGGCTTGTTTGTACGTGTGTATTTTTTTATGATTGAGTATTAAATGTACGCTACATTACATTATGTTAAATGTTAATGCCACACAAAATAAACTTTCAATTCAAATTTTAATACAATGGATTAGGGTTATGACTGTCGGGTTATAATCTGACCTAGTCAATACAAAAAGGCGTTCGTCCTGTTTGTAATAAAACCTTATCACACGAACAAACGAAAAACACAGAAAATCGAGGAGATTGAAGTTTTGAGAAACTACCTTCTTCCAATAGTCGAGCTAAACCTTTGTTAAAATTAATTGAAGAGATGTTTAAAGACATAGTGTTGTAAGCAATGTAAACAAGTCAAGTTTAAGGGCACCATGACAAAATGGCACCACGGTCAAACAAAATGTGTCATACCGTTTCGTTTGTTGGATACTCGGATTGCAGCTCTGCGATGGTCATTCTGTTGTACCTTAACTCTCGGTCTCGGCCAACTTCCTTGGTCATTTTGATCTGTTGACATACACACTATATATTGACGAAGGATTTATAAAGGGCCTAAAAGATAGCTGTCTGTCGGTTTACCCCGGCAATACATAGAAAACAGCAGCGACTTTACTGTTTTTTTTCGACATTCAGAATTGTTTAGTCATCATCATCTTCATCATCATCATCAACATCATCATCATCATCATTATCATTATCATCATCATCGTCGTCGTCGTCATCATCATCATCATCATCATCATCATCATCGTTGTCGTCGTCGTCGTTGTCTTCGTCATCATCATCATCATCATCATCATCATCATCATCATCATCATCATCATCATCATCATCACCATCATCATCATCATCATCATCATCATCATCATCATCATCATCATCATCATCATCATCATTATCATCATCAAACGACCTTACTTACAGTGTTTCAGTGCTGTTTGTAATGGCTTTAAGTGCACGGCTTTTTATATATTTAAACAACCTAAACCAGTCAGTGACCTACTTTTGCAATATCCTTTTCCAGCGCGTGCATTTGCTCCGCGTCCCGTTGCGCCGTGTTCGGATCAGCCCCAAACAGCACTGGTACCGTTGCCATGTAAGTCACCAAGGCATCTAACGTGTGCGTGTTACTCGAATCCAGGTAATAGTCAGTGCTTAGACTTAAGTCTGGCTCATTAATCTGGAAATACATTGAAAATAGATTGTTTCTCTTTAGTAATGAGAGTATACACCGTAAAACAAATCAACTGCCAAACATGTTTACACAATCATGCCTATCTGTAAGGTTAATCGCGTATAATACATAGTTTTTCATGACCAGTTCGTGTGTAAACAAAAAATGTAAAACTACCTTTAAAATCCTTTTTCCGGAGTTCTTCTCGTCCGTACCAACATAAACCCTGAAAAGTGGGGCAACGCTGTACGCTCTCACGGTCGCGAGTTCGTCTTCTATGGCGAATGTGGATTCGTTCCACGTGACGTCTAGAACGTTGTCAAGCGTCGGCCAGCCGCCCATGGTTGACGATAATAGAAGCAGAACGTCCGTGCCATTGATGTCCTCAATATAGGCTTCAAATACAATGAAGCAGCATCGTTTGCGCCAAAGTCAGTAAACAAATTGGCAAATACTTTTTAAATGCACATTTTAATATTGAAATAAAAATAGTTCCAAATTATGAAGCGAGTTGATTGAACGGCACACTTTTTCTATTGAAAAATATTTTAGCGGAATTGATGAGTATGACAAATTGTTTTCAACTTTAATTACAGTGAGAAAATACAATTGTTTATGAATTGAATGCTGTAAAAAACTAAGGAAAATGTTTTATACGAAATATATGCAGAGGTTTTGTCCCAAACCATTTCATTGGTTTAATAACATTGAATCATTCATCAACAGTACTGTAAACAAACATATAATAAAATTATGTTTATATTATACATTAAAGAAATGTTGAAATAATTTTTCCTCAACAATTTAGATTAGGCTTTGTTTCAGAGCACCATCACAAGGGGCCCGTACAAAAAAAACATTTAGCACACCACGAAACAACCCAAAACAACAAAACGTTAATTGTTATTATTATGTTTTGGAATTTATTTTATTTCTATTAATACTTTTTATTTATTTAAAGGAGTTTAAAATAATTTTTCGGGACTTATTCCATTACTTACTTTCATTCATGCACGACCTGTAGTAATCCCTGGCTTTGCGAACTGATGCAAGATGGCCGTCCCTATCTCCTTCCAGTAAATCTAAACCAGACATTAACAAAACGGAATATACAAAACAAATCTAAAATTATTCTAACTTTACCATTGTAATATATTGTTCTAGTTGACTGCCGCATTGCATATGTTTCATTGTTGAGTGTTGTTCTTTACCCATAATCAGTGATTATTTTTGGTCTGCGTTTTGCGTTTTTCACGCACATTTCTGGGAACAAAAAGCACAGTTTCAAAATATGTGCGCTAAAAAAACGCAATGATTTTCGACAACTAAAAAAGCATAAACTGTTGCTCATTAAAACCTGTACAGATGACATTGATTACAATGAAGTAATTTCAGAGTAGAGAAGTGCAAAATAGAGGAGAGTTTATCAAAGTTCTTAAATAACATGGCCTATAAGACTTTGACTTCTATGAAGGATTGTGTTATGAAAAAAAACCTTATGTAAAACATGAATAGTTTTTTTTTTTATAAAATGCATATGTTTTATAATCAAAATAAATCATGTGTGAAGTCGTGTCAAAAACATTGCTTTTTAAAAAAACCAATTGATTTCCAAAAAAACCCATTGTTTTCCAACATGTGCACTTTTTTATCCCATTGTTTTGAAACGAAAAATTATCACTGCCCATAATGATATTTGATTCGTTATTAATAGATCAGTAAACCGACATGGCGTAGTTTATTACAACAATGATATTTTAAACTTAACACTCACATTTAATGTTGACCTGTACATCGAGAAACTCTACATCAATGTTATTGTAACTTTACAATGGTTTTACAATCGTACTTCTTACACTTTAAGGTGACCTGGACTTGGTCGCGTAGCACTCCGTACGTGTACAGGTTTGACCTGTCCTCAGGCACCACGTGCGTCCGCATCCACGTGCCGCACGAGAACTCGTAGAAGTCGTCACACGGGTCCACGTCGTAATCTATAGCGTTGATAACGCGCGCAGCTAAAACAATGGTGTGTGTGGTAGTTCTTCTAAAACGGGTACGTTCCATGTTTTTACAGAGATTAAAGACGGGTAATTATTGCAATTAGTACGGTAGTCAACACGAGTTTGTTAAAAACAGGCATTTACTGAGACGCTCATAACACTTCTTGCAATAGCTAATTATGTACAATGTTTAATTGTATTTGCAATAAAATTCATACATTAAATTCTAAATCTGTATCCATCAACTATTTAAAAATGTATTTATATCTCTAAAGGTCATCTTACCGACATCCGTACATTCCTTTGTCAGGCACACACCTGGAAAGAAAACAATATTTGATAAAGACAAATTTAGAATATATGTCCCCCGGTATTAATAATTAAGGCGTTACTCAGTATTTGTTGGGGGAAATCATTTATCGTATTGAATATTGAAATCTCTACAAACATAATTGGATCTGCTACCTACCAAAAGCTTTCAAATGTTTAATGTATTCTGTTTTTTTTGCAATTCAGAGCCAACATTTCCTTTAAGTTCTTCAGATGGCCCTTAAGGTGCTTTATGACCTCACCGTAATTTTACAAGAAATTCCCATAATATACTGGTCCATACCGTTGTCGTTACGGCGATAACTCTGCACGAGCAGGGCGACCAGGATGACGATCGTGAGGCCAGCCAGGGCCAGCAGCAGCTCCAACACCTTCTCACAGCACGGCCGGGCCTCAACTGGTGTGCGATGGCTGGAAATGACATTTAAAATGCGCTTTAAACAGGTACGGGCCTCAACAGATGTACGATGACTGGAAATACATGTAAGATTGGGTTATATTTACATGTAGTTACTCTCACAAAAATGACTGTCAATTCTTAATGCTTAGTTCAATTAATGTACAAACGTTCGTTATAAGCAGAACGTATGGGCCTCAACTTATGTACGATGGCTGACAAATGACATGTAAGTTTGGGTTATTGTGTATGTATATGCAGTTACTCTAAAACAAACTATCATACATTGTTTTATGCACAAAAAGGAGGTGTTAAGCAGCACGTACGGGCCTTAACGGATGTACGATAGCTGAAAATGCCGTGTACTTCTTGGTTATCTTTTATGCACACGTAGTGACTGTCACAAAAACCGATAGTACATTGGCACTACTTTGTTTAGTTAATATACAAAATATACGTGTTAAGCAGCGCGTACCAACCTCAAATGATGCACGAAGGCTGATAATGTTGTGCAAGTTTGTGTTTATAACTTATATTTTATGTAGTAACACAAAAGTCCAACAATTCATGTATCAACTATAGGCTGTTGTTAATATTTTGTAAATCAATTATTGTATGTGTTTTACAGCGCTTACGGGCTTCTGCTGATGTACGACGGGTGAAAATGCCACGCATGTTTGTAATTTGGCGCGAGAAAAGAAATGTGTGCTTCGAATAACCTTTAAAATTAGAAGGTAGGGTCTATTTTTTTTACTCCTTTGCTTTACTAAGATTTTGCGTTTTTTTATCGGCAATATTTTTAGTTGTAAATATTCTGTTTGTTCAATTAATATGTGTGTTTGACAGTACGTACGCGTCTGAAAGGTGTACGATGGCTGAAAAGACCGAAAACGTTTGTGTTTTATTTATTTATGTAGTTGTACAAAAATCCCCCAAAAGCGACAGCCAGCTTTTAACATGGTTTGTTAAAACACAGACGACTGCTGAAAAATATCAAATACACGATCTCATACAAGCTTGGGGTCACCATACAATTGCCTGCTAAACAGTTTGTTTTGATTTTAAAAATGTTCAATAATTTCTATTATCCCAAACCACCACGGTGTACTATCAAACGTATAGCTGATAAATGGTATGAGCTGGCCTAAAATAATTCGTGTGGTTCTTGTAACTAATGCACCGTTCACAAGCCTTCACAAGATCAAAGAAAATATACCGCATTGGGCGGAGTTTGAAATTTTGCGGAACGGTGCGTTAGGTTGGTAGGATAAGGATTATTTTAGATATTTCTTTTTACATGAACAAACGTCTTTTCGTCTTGTAACCAGAGACAAAAACAAAGCTGTGGATCGTAAAGCACTATAATAACATTTCTATGGTGATAAAGCTTTCATATATAACAACTTACCGTTCGATGTCATCTACTGTCATTTTGTTCTTGAATGGCAGATTGTCTTTCATATTTTAGTTTCTTGTAGTTACACCTACTGTTCTGAAACTAAAACAATGGTGGTCCAATGTAGCAAACATGATAATTCTAATATTTTTTATTTTATAGAAATGTATTTTAGGTGGATTACGAATTCAAAACCACCGCGAAAGATGTACCTGTATCGATCGTAGTTTACGTAGGTGAAGGCTATGTGATGAAACTCCTTTACCAACAATACGTTTAAATTATGACGTTCTATACGTACTGTCACTGATTCACTTTTGTTTTGAATTACGATTTATCGTACACCAAATGTTATATCAGCAAAATAAATAACTTATCAAAATAATTTACTTGCAGTTCACGATTTATAATGACTGAAATAATGATTGATTACCGCGTTAAATTGCTTTTCGAGAACATCCTACTTCAGATTTCGACGTCCGTTAATATACTAGTAGAACTTATCTTTTTTAAAT
>Ga0224511_10004919_pt1 | contig 10307 bp, 6 predicted proteins | sample SF_May12_sed_USG_2_FD_169988 | JGI IMG/M metagenome (GOLD analysis project Ga0224511, IMG submission 169988) | Sediment microbial communities from San Francisco Bay, California, United States - SF_May12_sed_USGS_8_1 | ecosystem: Environmental > Aquatic > Marine > Sediment | place: USA... | reverse complement strand
TTTATCGCACATGATAAGAACAAATGTTTGTTCACAAGGAATACTATTTAACCATTCACTTCTGAAATAAGAATGTCGAAGATTATCATATAACGGACAATACAGCAAAAATGAACTTCGTTTTCGACTACATAAACATTACGACTTAGACAGTATCTACAATATCTGTAATTGCGTTCGATGTTCAGATGGCGACCTTTTTCAATCATAAGATCATGGCTAGAACATCGAAAGTTAGCTAGAGCACGTTTTAGTTTAAACGGAAGTGGTAGGGAAATGTAAGTTTCTGGAACCAGAACGGATTTGAACAAATAATAACTTAAGGCCTTTGGCGAGGAGGATATCAGTTTTTGTGTGTTTTGTTTTGCACAGTCACACAGTCTCTGTTGTGCATATAAACTGTACATTAAGATTTAACGAAATATTGCATGCGCAGAAATAGATTCATGTAATATATAACTAAAACAGTTCAAATACAGTGGAACAGTTTATTATGACAAAATCAGTTAGTCCTAACATCACATGCAGTTGGGGATAGTTGTGGCTATATCACTGATAATTATAAATAGAATTATTTGCACTGTTGTGTTTGTAGACACAACCGAGGCGAAAAAACAATTGAAATAACACAGCAGCCGTTGTTGGATCCGTCACGGGAGTTGTTATTGTCATTCTAGTGGTTGTCATCGTCGTACTTGTACGCAAAAGCAGGTTGTAATATATTTTATTTTTAGCATTCTTAAAACAACATTATAACGTTATCAGGATGGTGCCAGTTTAATTTAAATAATATTAAAGCAGATGTGCTCCAGAATATAATTCTAATAAATCATTAGTAACAATTTTTCAAAATGTCAAATATATATAATAGTTGTTAGAAATAAAAAATACATTTTTTACTTGTTTTTGCCTTGAAAACAGACAATTTGCTTTTCTGTCATCGGGATATTCATACTATACATAACGGCTACTGCGTTAGTAACACATCGACAACAGACAAACGCAGGGTTTTGAAAAGTATGTGTGTTACACGACCAGACCTCCGTGTAGTCCCTTTAATATAAATTATTACATGAATTATACATTCACGTCACATGCTTGCTCTTATGTGTTTTTTCATGTTGATATTCAAGTAGGTACAGTTGTTCCTCTAGTTAAACAAACGTTTCGAGACGTTTGTGCAAGCCTCTGACCCTTTATGGGTATCTTAGTGTGGTTATCGAATAATGGCGAGTTGTTCCTTTTTCTCAGATTAGTCGTTATTAGTTTTTTCTTGAACCATTGCGCGGTGATCGCTTTACGATGTTCATCGATGAATGAACTCCTATTCCTCCGGTAAAGGATATTGAAGCCATGGAAATAAAGATGTAAATATAGATCGATGAATGAACTCTTATTCCCCCGGTAAAGGATATTGAAGCCATGGAAATAAAGATGTAAATACAGTATCATAAACCACGCTGTTGCTTGCAACAGACACCAGTGAGAAAACATTTAACTTTAGTGTATGTGTAGTTTGAGATTATAAGTTTAGTGAATTTCATTTCAAGGGAAGCATATCAGCAAAATTTAACAAATTATGTCTTGTAATTAGATTTTAAACCGTTAGAAAACCATCATATTTTTCATATTCTTATATAAGTCAACCGCATACACGTACAGATGAATATATTTAAAAAAAACAACAAATCTTCAAAATATGAGTAAATTCAGACATTTTTCTAAAGCCTGACACAAATGGTGACGAATCTTTTGCAGCAGTTCGCCAGCGGGATAAATGACTTCATTCACACCCGAAACCAATGCAATATAGTAAAAATCATCCACTTATACTGATTTCCAAACTAGCTTGCTATTTTCCCATACAGGCTTTGCTTCCTGATGGTTTTCTCTTCCATCCGTTTAATTAAACGGATTGCCAACAAGTGGAAGATACCTTAAGGTATCACAAGATAGGTTTCGATGCCCAAAACCATTGGCAACAAGAAATTGAAGGTTTTTGATTTTTTTTCTCTTTTGTGTGTATGTTACACGGCAAGACCGCAGGGAAGTTACTGTTACAAACACATGTTTGTCTTCTGACATATTAGAACTCGTCAGCATGACACACGAAACACTACTTGTCATCGGTTCAGTGTTAGCAATAATATAAGTTTGTGTTTCCACAACATGTCCTATAATGTACTTCAACACAATAGGCCTTCTTTTAAAACGTTGTTTTTCAGTTGTTTTGTCTAAGACATTATCCGAGATACATAAGCATTGTCTTCTTCTAACGTTCTTTTATTTGAATGCAATTCAACACCAGGTACATTTATTGGTAAAGTAATGTCTTAAAGGGGAGCTGTCTGATTCTTTCACTAATTACAATTATGTAGGAAACACAAAAGTAAGTGTATCGATTAAAAAAAAAACTTATGCCAACAAATGCACATTAAGCGAGATATTTCTAACTGAAATATTTAAATCATTCTCAGTGTTTTAATGGGGGCAGGTAATCCAGAATTACTCAGTACAATTTGCCTGTTGAGTGCAACGATTTAAATTTAGAGCCCGACCAATCAGAACTCCTCAGTCATTTCTTCGGAAAACGACACTCCGAAAAAGTCCGTTAACTTCCGAGAGTGGGCTACACCACATCATCTAATCTGCAAAACCGAGATTTATGGGCAATCAACAATTTATTCGGTTCTTATCGTGAATACATTTTTTGGCGTATTTTGCAATATGTTTCGGTATTATGTATTATGTTATCATTTCATACTTTTTGAGGATTAAATACTACATGATATTAAAATATTTAATAAATAGCTGATAAATAGCTGATAAAAAGATCAGACAATGCCCCTTTAATAACATCTTTTTATGCAAACATCAGTTGCGATTTAATAAAAGCGTTAATAAAATATGCATGGTTTGATAAACATATATAATCATGACTGAATAAAAATGTTTTATCCACAGTTTGAAGTATAACTGTACTCTTTTAATTGTCGTGTATCAACAGTATACGTCAAGTTTTATTATTTTTAATACATTTCAAAACAAGGTATTGATATAGGTATATCTATATAACGTTGTGTCACGCTAAAGCAAAATTAACATTTAGTAAGAGCGGTAATAATAGTCAGTTTCGATAAACATATAATGACTGCATGACAAGGATTTGATTTACAATTTGAATTCTTACTCCACTCTTCACATTAGTGTTTATCAACAGGTGAGTCACCCATTTTGTCCTCTGTTCGTGCCGTCGTTGTAGTAGACATTTCTGTTGCCTGACGTCGTCACATGGATTTCCGTAGGGTCTGGAACTTCGTAACTGCCTGTTTGGAAAATTCTCACGATAAGAGTCATCGAACGCTTTATATGTTCATTAAAACATGTGTTTATTAAATTATACTAGATAAATCTACATACTTTGTTTGGTACATTTAGTATATAACGTATTAGTTTTGTTTTGACTAATAAAAATCGTACAACAATACCAAAAAAATAATACATAAAACTGAAAAAGGGAAAGCCTCAGAAAGCAAAAAGCAGCTTCGGTTTTATTGAAGCTGTTCATAAGTTAGTTAGTTAAATTAACTTGAGAAAAAGGAAGACCCTCGGGAAGCATAGGCTGCATAGGAGAATAGCAGTACAACTAAAACAAACGTTTTATAAAGTACATACCACTATTGTCAGCCCCGACTCTGCTGATGGTGTTGTAAGGATCCTGCTGTCTATTAGAGTCAATGTTATTGTAGATGTTGGTTTGTTGTTGTGTTTTGCCATTTCTGTAATTTAAAAATGATATGGATTGGCGGAAGATATTGTTTTGTTTTATTAAACCTTTAAAATAACAAGTGTTTATATGAAGCTAGCTTCTATAAGGCATGGTTTTATTCAAATTATCTGGATGTTACCTGAGTCTCCTGACCAGTACAACGATAACAGCAACTAGAGCCAGTATCACAGACCCTAGCACGGCCCCAGTAACGGCCAATGGAATGTTGACGTCTGAGGGCGTCGACTTCTCCTCGAAGGACTCAACTGCTTTACCTATTGAGCCAACTCAGAAATTTTTAAACTAAAAGGTCAACAGACAACGATGTGCGAAAACATTTAAACACTTTTGAAAAGTTAATAGTTTTCCATGATTAACTGTGGAATAAATTATCAAACTCTACATGCATTTAGAATGCATTTAAATGTTTGTGATGCGTTGTATAATTTACATTGCAGTTTTGAAATATACCTTGTAATACTTAACAAAATATACGTACTCGTACACTAACCCACCTGACTCACAATCGGCTCCAGTAAAACCACCATCACATCCCATCAGACATCTTCCCTCTCCGTCACAGGTTGACCCATTGACCACAGGTTTGCAGTGTTCAGAACAAAACTGGTCACATTTCGGACCATAGTGATTTCTTATGCAACCCTTTGTACAGTTGTCTTCATTCAAGACACACTGACTCTGAAAGCAGTACTCGCTGCATGGTTTATTGCAAAATGGTCCATACATGGTAGGGTTTGGACATTCATAGCACGCCCCAGATTCTCTGCCACACCCGGTAAAAAAGCAAACCGGAGCACATGGATCGTTACAAAACTTTCCAAAGTATCCAGTTATACAGTTTATACACTCTCCGGGCTCGCATGTATCGCACTGTGGCGGTGAACACGTCAGACAATTTTGGTGCAAACACGGTTGACATTGTCCTCCATACCATACATAACCAGATCTACACGTGCAGCTGCCGTCATTATGATCACAGGTGCTAAAATCACACCCTAGACTACACGTACTGGTACACGTTGGTCCTCAGAAACCAGGCATACATGTCTCACAACTACTGCTGTCAGAACACTTATGGCAAAAATTCGACGCACATCGGGAACACAGGTTATCATTCAGGAAGTAACTATCTATGCACGTGTCACAACTACTGTTGTCAGAGCACGTGTGGCAGCCAGCGTACGAACAATGGTAACAGCCTTTACCAGACGGGTAGTAGCCATCTATGCAGCTGTTACACGTACCCCCTGAACATGACGTGCACCAGAAGTCACATGTCTGACCTAGTGTATGCAGATGTTTTGTTATAAATACGATATGTTTAAAGATGTAATCATACTCATTTGTATCAATACTATTTGAGTAGCAAAGTACACATAGAGAAGAGTAAAATGTCGTTTTCTTGAAATAAAACCTATAATATGTATTTACTATTGCGAATATTGAAGCATTACAACTATTTATATTTGATTGCATATAGCTACTCAAAGCTCAAACTACAAAACAGTGTTAATATGAAAATGTATTACAAACAATTCTTATGTTAAAGATTTGTTTATTTGACATATTTATTCTATACAATTATCAGAATAACTCTTACCAAAAGTTGTCTTGGTAGCAATACACAGAAGTATAAAAATCACAAAAGTGCACTTATGCCAGACCATTGTCACTGTTTTACATCAGCAAGTATCAAAAATCTTAACCCAAGTTTAGAATAACTAATATGAACTCAACCATAAAATGACAAGAAGGTACATGTATAGATGTTCAACGAAGCCCGGTTAAATGCAGCTCTACCCGAAAATATATACAAATGGTAAACATTTGCTATACTTTTTATGACCGTTTTTACTTAAACAACCAAATATATGTAGTTAACGAGGAAGTGACAGTATTCAACATTACGAGTTCACGTTGGCACGTGCCAAAATGTGGATAATTTGTTAGTTGTTACAATCAATCAATCAATCAATCAATCAATCAATCAATCAATCAATCAATCAATCAATCAATCAATCAATCAATCAATCAATCAATCAATCAATCAATCAATCAATCAATCGATCGATCAATCAATCAATCAATCAATCAATCAATCAATTGATCAAACCGTAATAAAATATAAATGAATGAATGAATGAATGCATGAATGAATGAATGAATGAATGAATGAATGAATGAATGAATGAATGAATGAATGAATGAATGCATGAATGAATGAATGAATGAATGAATAAATAAAAAAATATAAAGGAATGAATAAAAAAACTTAATTAAGCTTTATTAGGACATAAACACAGAAATATGCAACTGAATAAGAGCTCAAACCTGTTAATCACGGCTTCCTGACGTTTAAACTGTTTATCGCCTCGTTCCTTTCATCAATTGTAATCGTCTTCATGGTTGGTAATTTCTACAAAAAATAAGAAACCCCAAGATGCAAATACGATAAAGATTTAATTAAAAGATTTGTATACTAAAACTACGTATACAGAATATAAACAAAGCAGATTTATTTCCCATTATATCAAAACATAACAAAATGTCTTTGGTTTACATTTGAACTATAATTTATCAAAACAAGTATTACCAAAATTTGTCATGAAAGCATTAAACAAAAGTATAAAACCACTCCTTTGTGTTATGCCAGATTGTTTTCACATAGTTTACATTACATGCACACTTTATAACATACTTTAGTTAATAATACTTTTTAAAGTTGTTCTACGTAGTCCATTTCTATGCACTGTTAAACTCGACATAACATTCAAAGGGTGTATCGTAAACATATACACTACCTTTTTGTTAGAAATTAATATTATATAACATTAAAAAGCTACGTACACAATGTAGCAGTATCAAACATCTTTTTATATGATAAGTGTTCGGTTTCACAGAATAGCTTTGACTTATATCATGCGGTCGCCACTCATTGGAGAGTAAGGTTTATCACAAACAGAAAACACGCATTCTTTTGTAATATTAATCATAACCTAATCCATTGGCTTAAACTGACTTTGTACTGTAATAAATGATCATGAGTGACAGTTGGGGAACTGTTCATTCAGGTCGCATAAGTGCGCGTTGTGCAGTCGCCAGCAACAATGTGTGCGCGCCCTGCGCGCGCTGTGCAGTCGCCTTCAGAGCAAGGTCGACAGCGGGCTGTGAGGACGCTATGCAAATCCTGTATTAGTCCTGAATGCGGCGTTTGCAATACGGTGAAAAAAAAACAATCATGAATTTTATTAAATCATGAATTTTATTACAGTTATATTTGTTATAAGGAATGCAAAAAAAATCTAAATATTTAAATGAAATCTTATTTTAAGTTCGATAAAATTGACTACTATTGACATCTGCTTTGTTTATAAATCTAGCCTTTAAATAAAAAGTAAGCATCACATAAAACACATAAAATACAGTTTGTCGATTTACACTGTAGTTAGACTTAGTATATGTGCGTTACTTTACATGTTGCAAGTCCTGTGTAACTTAAAACATTTTGACAACTGTTTAAAACAATGACACGTTTCTTTAAATGGGTTATTATCATTTCAAAATTGTGTTGCACGAAATATACGAATAAGTAAAAAACATAAGTGCTATACGCTCGTTCTCTGTATGCGATCTGAGTGTGCTCAGTGTGCGTGCTGTATTTGTTTTCAGCAACTGTTTGCGGTATCCCCCAGGACAAAACCTCTCCCGTCATTTTAGCATACCCGAATTATTCCTCTCCCCTCATTTAAGCATACCCGGACTATTCTCATCCCCTAAGCAATCAGAGAAATAATAATTAATCTTTTTTAAAGCAAATTAAAGTTTCCCAAATGATTTTTGTTCGCAAGAAGTAAATTGATTGTACTTATGATTAATCAGAAGTAAAATGTAACTAAATTGCAGCTGTACACTCTTATGTTTATACTTCAAGAAAGGCGACCCAACCTGTGCAAATAGTAATTACTCAGTTGTAATGGGTTTTCCTTTGTAAAGCTTTATATCAAATTCAGGGGAGGATAATTTGGGTCTGCAAAATGACGTCACAGCCTCACAGCGTCTTCCTGATCACTACAGTTAACGTCATAAAACTACGCGTATCACATGAATTGTCATTCAAAATAGCGTCAATGCATGGATTCACACACGTCCAGCGTCTCAGGGTGTCGACAATCAGTTGTTACAGACGTCACTGTGTATCGATACACAGGTTACACGTCACGGCGTCTCTCCGTGTCGTTGAAGTAAACGATACGGTTGTCTGACATTGTCACCCGAGCTTCCGAGGGGTCAGGGTCTTCGTTGTGTCCTGATTAAATATGTACAAGGTGATACACAAATACCAACCGTATATTACTGGAGAGCTACCTGTTTTAGACAGCTCATTACATATAAAATGACCTTTGAGGTCAAACACGCGACTGTAAGATAAGCTCATTTTACAAAGCTCATTTACTAAACTGATGAAAGGGAAAGCGACGAGGAAGCATAACCTGCATGGAAAATAGCAGACTCGGTTTTATCATCAGTGGTAATGAAAGATGCCACACCACTAAGTTTCGAAATTGACTTTTACTTTAATAACAGTTGGACAACGAAGTAAAACATAAGTACAAAGGTCTAACCATCAATGTCCGCTCTACCTCTGATGTTGTCATATATATGATCTTGGTAGATGTTGGACGATAGTGCTTGCAAACGCCTTTAACATATTTTGGGGGTAATTGTGTATGCTTGTGGAAAATATGTTTAAACGCAAACATTAAAATTAAAAGCCGTTTTAGATTGCAACATGTTCATAACGTATAATCTCTGGCTTTCAGAATGACATTAAGAAATATAGAAAACACCTGTTTTTCCGTATAAGAACGACGATAACAACCACCAGGATAAGAATAACAGCTGTCGTGACTGATCTTACCACTGCTGCTGTAATGTTTGGACTGGACGTTTCAATCGTCGCTTCTGTTGCTTCGTTGATGAAGTTAGGGCCACCTGTAAGTTTGTGAGTAAGAATGAAACGACATCTTGTTTATAAGTGGTTGTAAGTCATTATTAATGTATCTTACGCTCAAAATACGTGTTCGTTGTATTGCTCTGCTCACCTGACGTACAATCTACCCCCGTTTAGCCCGGCGAACAACCAATCAGACAACGCCCTTGCTAGTCACATCAGTGGCCGGTTATTGTCGCATTGCAGTTTTCCGAGCACATGAATTCACATCTTGGACCGTAGTGGTTGATAACACACCCTAATGAACAGTCGTCATTTCGGTCACATTGACTGTTAATGCATGTGTCACTACATGGTTTGTCACAGAGATCACCATAAAATGATTGACTCGAGCATGCACGACATTTTCCAGTCTTCATATCGCAGCCATCCGACTAACAGGCGGAGCTGCATGATACATTACAAAATGATCCATATAAGCCATCATTGCACGCAAAACACTCACCCGATAAATGGTTACATATCATGTACGCACAGCCAGCATTACATTGATTTTGACATCTATCTCCATATCTAATAGGTTCCCTACATTTAGTGCATTTGCCTGAGCTAGCACCACACGTTTCACATAGACTGCTTCATTTCAAATGACACTGACCTGTCCACCTGTCGCAAGTCCTATTTCTACACAATGAGTTGCATTGTATATTACAGTTTACACCATACACATTTGGAGAAAAACAACTGTAGCGTTCCGTTTTGATGACAACCACGATCTGTGTACAAATATGAACACTTCTGATCACAGTGCGGGCCGTAATATCCACTTTGGCAGACGTCACATGTCCCTGTGTTTACATCACATCCACCATTACAGCCACTAGAGCATGTCTTACTACACTGAGAGCCATAGTAACCCGTCTGACAGGCCGTGCAGAGTCCAGAGTCAGAACACGTGATGCACTGTGACGGACACCTAGATTGTTCATCACACCGGTTTTCATATCACATGACACGCTGTTACAGTTACAGATAAAGGTACAAGTTGGTCTGTATCTTCCAACAGGACACACCGTACACTGAATACCATCGATGCAGTCTTGACAGGAAGCCATACACATGTTTTCACAACGTGCTCCATAATGGCCTTCACCACACTGGCATGATCCGTTTGCAAGAGAACATGTGTTATTCACACAGTTTTTAGAACAACTATGAACACAAATGCTTCCATAGTAACCCGATCTACACGTGCAGTAGCCGTCATTGATGTCACACCCAGATCCTACACAACCAGCACTACACGCGCTGTTACACGTTTGTTCCCAGTACCCAGGCGTGCACGTGTCACAACTGTTGCTGTTTGAACACGTGTTGCAGCCAAGGTATGTACATCGTATGCAGTTTCCACCAGACCGGAAGTAGCCATTCTTGCAGCTGTAACACGTGTTTCCTGAGCATAGTATGCACTTTGCGGGATCACAGCCTTGACCTTGATAAACCAAGTGAAAAGTAAATATAGTGCTTTATAATAATAATGTACAAGATAAAAACATATTTACACTG
>Ga0224511_10004918_pt1 | contig 10307 bp, 9 predicted proteins | sample SF_May12_sed_USG_2_FD_169988 | JGI IMG/M metagenome (GOLD analysis project Ga0224511, IMG submission 169988) | Sediment microbial communities from San Francisco Bay, California, United States - SF_May12_sed_USGS_8_1 | ecosystem: Environmental > Aquatic > Marine > Sediment | place: USA... | reverse complement strand
ATTTAATGTACATTAGGTTAAAAATTTGAAATCATTTTCAACAAATCCAGTCTTAATTTGAAATCATTTTCAAATGAAGGAAGTTGTATAACATTGCACTTGAATTCCTTAAGCGATGGTATTAATCCATGTTCAGAGACAGAGTTTGTTGTGGGTTGTTTTGATGGTGTTTTAATGTCGCCAGTTTAGGGCATGAGTTCAGTGTCAGTGAGGGTCAGGGGTTGCCATATTTGAACTACAAAGGTTGGGTCCAGGCCGGCCTACGGATGTTTCCCTCTCCTCCGATCTCATTAACTCCCAGCGGAGTGTGACCATGGGCTATACTGGGCCACTGGAGAGACCCAATGGTCAGCTGGTGCAGCCATTGTATGGTCAGAGAGGGGACCAGGGCTCTCCTAATGGGCTCCTGTATATTCCGGCAGCTGTGGACATAATTGGATTCCAGTCTGAGGTTTACTTTAGTTGAGTTCAGACTCCAGAAGGCTGTTAGTTTATTGTGTCAAAATTATAGGTCTTCCTGTCTGGCCAATTGTTAATCATCAGAGGCTGCACTTAATATATTTTGCACTTTTTGGCCCCCAGACTTTTAATTTCCCTACTTCAAAGGTTAGGAAGCTTGTTAGGAAGTGAGGCTTCATCAGCTCTTTTCTAAGGGTGTGTGGTACAGGGCAGGTGAATGGCACCATAATTGGGAGAAAATCCTTTCATAGGTGTTGTTTTTCACTCGAGTGAGGGATGAAATGAAGCAAATCCAGAGATTATGAACAAAACATCTCACATTAATGACGACTCTCACATGTAACATAATGCAAACAGTTGCAGCTTCCTGTGATGTTTGGCCACATTATCATGAATGCTTAGTTGAAAATTGTCACCGCTAGTGTGAATGTTCAACACGGGGCCCAGGATTAGTGTCTGGGGCCGGGTTGGAAGTGTGCGCCCCCTACCAGGGACTATCCCCAGCCCCACTTGTCCTTGTTTCCAGCCCAGGCGAGCAAGATTAGCTGCCGGTATCGGCCATTGTTCTCCCATCATTGACTTGATTGACCTATCACCCCTTCAGGCTCTTAGGCTGCCAATGTAGAGGTTTTCACTAAAAGGGTTTTATTTCATCTGAAACTAAGCCATGGCACCTGTGTAAGATTTGAATAACATTGATTGACTCCTTAGCGGTTATGTAAAAGTACTTGTGAAATGATTCATGGGGTAATGACACACACCATTTATCCACACCCAGCCCCTTGTGTGGCTACTAATAGCCTTGAAATTCTGATTACTGTGGAACAGAAACTAATTACTTCTTGAGAACAAACACAAAGGAATCTTAAACAGTGAACAGCACAATCGGTCTATAGTGACAGGGTTAGCATCTGTCAGTCTTAAGACTTCGGCTTCAAAGTATACCATTTTAATTAAAAATCAAAGCTGCTTTGACTGTCTTATTGTTTCATTACCATAACAATTTGGTAGTTTTGTAGCAAAGTCTTATTTTTGTTATCAAAATGAGATCTTAACAATTTTGATTAAGTGTGTGTCATTTAAGATTCAGTTGAGATAAGGTGTGACAATGGTTGACTGTCGGGTATCAATCTGTACTGATCCTATCCCCGTCCCCCACCCTGGCTGGCCTGTGTCAGCTCAATTGTCCCCCCACACCTCCAGGCTCCAAACACGGCCATAAAGATGTTATCCTGGGTCTGAGATGCCCCACTACATTTCCCAAATTGTTGTCCTCTCTCACCCCCCTAGCCAGCTGCTGGCCTTACCAATGGACCAACTGACCATCTCTCTGGCCACACTCTGGCCACAACATGTTATTAGTATTTTACCAACACATGGTCATGTTAATTAGTACCAATGGTGATGAAATAGGACTCTTCGCCAGCTTTTAAAATTTTTTGTGGCAACAGCAATAAAAATAATGTTATTGGCAAGATGACACTGTATTAGACCACAAAACAATCATGGTTAAAAAGAGACACACCGGCCACTTCCTTTTTCTCATGATAACTTTCTGTAACACAATGAGCTGTGACCAAGTGGTAGAAAATTGTATAATTTACCCAATTGTCCACTCTCCATGTGCTAATTGCGATGCAAAATTAGACTTTTGCTGGACAATAAATTATTCACAACTGTTTCCTTTCCTTTCTTCAAATCACTGTCTCTTTAAAAATGAAGAAGAAAAAAATTTGAATTTTGAATCATTTGTACAATAACCATTGTAGAGCAGAATTTCCTTTGAAACTTGAGATATTATGATTTCTGTAAATTCATTGCCTCAACTATTGATTAAACTAATAACATCTGCCCACTCTGAAAAAAAAAATGTCTGGAACAAAGAAGTAAAAATTGATTTTCTATTTAAATGTTACATTTTTTCAAGTGATGCAAATTATGACTTTAATGACTATATTTGATGGCCATTTAGAAGAGTGTGAGTGGAGTGTGCCATCTTGGTCCTGGCTGCACTCAGGCCAGGCAGCTGCCATAGCCAGGCCTGCAGTCTGTACTTCCTTTTGCATTGCTCTAGTCTTTGTCATGCATAACACTTTCATACAAATTAGGCTTAATTTATTTAAGTAAAATAATGTTTTTACCTTTAATGACATTTCTTAAAGTTAGCTAGAAAAGGTTATTGGCAAAATATGCTTTAAATAAAATGTTTTTTTCTAATCTTCAAAATTGATATGTTCCTGTAATAACAAACATTTGGTAATAATGAACCTCAGAGCAGCTGGTTGTATTGTTGATGATTGTCCACTAGGCTGCAGCCAACACCAGTGTGTGGTTGACAATACCTGTACCTGTGAAGTGTGTCCACTCTCTGTCACCCCTGGTCACACCTGACTCTTCCAGCCACACTTACACAATACACAGGGGAATGGGCAAGTGTGTCCTGCACACTCCAGCACACACTTTTGCCACATAACTGTAAACCAGGTGATGATGTAATTACCAAAGTGCTGAAATTGGTCATTTATATTTAATTATTTAAGTTAAGCATCCTCCAGCAGGTGTTAATGCTAATTTAACCTAGAATTCTGATCTGGTGTAAAATGTACGGGATTAGACCATTTGACAAAACAATCCTGTCCATTTCCTTAGAATAATTTAAATAACTTATATGATTGTTGCTACAGAGAAGGTCCAGTGTTATCCACAGATGCCATAGTCTTGTATATGAAGACTCATAAAATTTTCAATTTTCCAGGTTTGAAAATGTTACAATATTTTCATTATGTTGACTTTACACCAATATTTAACTTGTTACCATTTATTCATATGAATATTAGTCAGATGTCTTCATAAAGCATACAATCCGGAATAGTGTCCTTTAAGTCCTTTAAGAGAATTATTAATACATATTTAAAAAAATCTTTAACATTATAAGTCCAAAGATAGGACATAAAAGTTTATTCCAAACAAGTATGCATTTGTTTTATGATGGTAAACTTTAACAGAACACAGACTTAAAAGGCACAAGAGAAACTGATTTTAATCATTAAGTGGCAATAAATTAGTTTTAATTGTTTAATGAGTTGAGTCTAGACTGACCCCAGGTTTCCCTGTCCTTAATTGGCATTATGGCCAGACTGACCTGTGGCCTGATAGACGGACACACTTTCCTAGATTGCTACCTCTGTTGGTTAATTGATTGCCACTTGTTGCTATTGTTTTCACTAATTGACAGTTGAAAATTGTGTCCTTTTTCCTGTCTCTCACCTTGTGTAAATTAATTCACAACTTGACCATTCTCATATAAAAGTCTGAACTTTTCTTGTAACATCACTTCAGTTGAAGAACTCTCTCTTACTACACAACTTGAAACATTATATTACACATTTATTTGGCTTCACTAAGGATTTTATATTATATGAACTCATATTAAGAACTCTTGTGGACTACATGTGTTGCAATAGTTGTTTGGTTGGAAGTGTGATTTGAGTTATTGAGATCAATCATTGAGTGATTGGGTGTCAATGTTGTTTGAGTGCTGAGTTATTGAGAGACACACTAAAGAGATAGAGAGTTGAGTTAAGCCAATCATAGTGAGTGACAGTAGCTGCTTAATTGTGATATTTAATCTAAGTGAGGCAGATTTGTGGTCAATATGGTTTGTACACCTAACAAAACTGACTCTAGTGCTAGAACTGTTGACAAAGTTGCCAAAATGAAGGAGAAATACATGACTAAAAACATGAAATCACTGGCTATCAACCTCAAGAACATGTCTCTGTGTAAGTCTTTTTATTATTATTTTCATTTGCAATCATTATTTTGATGATTCTGATTCACTTTAACTAATTTATTTGAAACTATTGTTGTTGCAAAATTCTGTTTTCATATGTTAGAACAAATAGTACATATTTCTTTGTCTGTCTTGAAAATATGAAAAAAACACTAAGATATCCTGCTGAGTTGTGTGCAGTATTAATTAGAAAGTTAGGAAGCAAATAGTGTGACATTAATTATCATCCTACCACTGTTGTGCAGTCAGTTTTGGCGTAGTGGTGACAGTATGTTTGATGCTATTGTGGTGTGAGTGTGGGGCCCTGGGGTGAAGTCAGACCTCCAGCACCCCACCCCAGGGGGGCCGGGGGGAAGCCTCACATGTGTAGGAACTTGTTGTCAAATCCCCTGCTGCTTGAATCACAGCAATCACATTCCCATGCAGTTCCAATCTGTTTTAATTATTGGTCCACTATATAAACTAAAGGGATTTGGTGATTGGGCTTAGTTGCTGTAGTGGACTAGTATTCTGTGGTAACTGTAAGCTCCAGTTCAGGGTGTTTGTCACACAGTTGCAAGGGTTAATGTGTCTGGACATGATTGGGATCATAGGTTTCAAAGGGACCATGAGTCCCAGTGACAAACACTGTTGTAGGCTGACCAGTGTCAGGATGTTAAAATGGTTTGTGAAAGGTTAGTCTCGTCATAAACACACAGCTGAACGACCTGTCAGCAAATGATTTTTTGGATTATTATAAATTTTTAGTTTTATCATTTTTGAGTCATCAAAAATGAAGCATTACAGTTTAAAAAAGAAGACAGCTCTGTTTCAAGTGTTGACATTGAAATATAATAAATTTGGTACAGCATTTACTACAGATACGGATCTTAGTTTTTAAAGATAAAAACATATTGCTAAGTAGCGAAGTTGTCGTCATTCAAAGGATTTTGTTATAGAGAATGGAATATTCATTGTGGAAAATTGCAAATTATAGGACTACTTCATTGCAATTGATGTGTTGCCAGTTATTATTGTGATATGTGTAATTCATGTGTGTATGTTGTGTTGTTACAGCCCATGCCATGAGTGATGGAAGCGGGGGAGTGCAGCGGGTGTCAGAGGGCGAGCGCGGGGTCGTACGGCTACGTAACGTGATGCCCGACAAGCTGACCACGTTCTGCAAGATGCACCTGTCCTTCCTGCTGGAGCTGGACGGACACAAGCTGGAGGAAATCTTCCACGACGCTTCCGCCACCACCGACATCAACCAGAACAGACGCAAGGCCACGACTCCGTTCTCCAAGAAGAAAGGTAGGCAGTGGTGGATATGGATTATTGTTTCTTGATTTTGGTTTAAATAATTGGTTGTGATTTGGGGGGGGGGCAGTTGTGGCTAGGGTTCATGGTATCTTACAATCAGTTCAAAAATAAGATAGTAGGTTGGTTTCATAGTTTCTTACAATCAGTTCAAAAATAAGATAGTAGGTTGGGTTTTTTAGATGGGGGGTTCTGAATTTGTAATCAGAAGTGCAAAGGTGCACACTTGTTCATGAACACAGTGAGTCAGTTGAAGCATATGCCTGTATAAGCCCCTTCCTGTAAGATAGAGCCCCATCACTAGCAGCAATCAGCCTCTCCATCCTGACAGTGATATCGGTACCAGGCCCCACAGTACAAACAATGGCCAGGATATAATCTCCTCATTCCATTATCAGCCACTTGACAACACCCTGTAATCCTATTATCCTAGTTGCACAAGTCTCACTGATCTCAGAATCTCAGGGATCCTCCTATCTCCCTCTACAAATGGAAAGTTCATCCTATCTTCTGATATAGCCCTGGCCCCAGATTTGACACCATAAGCCCTTAGTGAACTGTTTTCTAAGTTTATTGGATGGTTGACACATTGTAAAGGATCTTGATTGGGGCCAATTGTTTGATTGCACAATCCTTATTGAAAGTTATCAGCTCTAAGTGTTCAGAACAGCCAGTTAAGATACCCTGAACAAACACTTGTGAATCTCTGGCCCCTTTATCCAAGTATTGAAAATAAACACATTAAACGCTAGTCCTAACTCTCAGTCACAACTTAAAGAAACAAAATTAAAGATATCAAAGATTTTGTTTATCTCGGAGACTTCTTTTATTGTGGGAAGGAACTGAAATTAAGATGAAAGTTGAAGAAACAGCCAGAGTTTTATTGAGTTTATGTAATTTAATTGCAAAGCAATCACCCAGATGTGAAATTTTTATTGCAGTTTTGCACCTGGTTGAATAAATTCAACCCTTAAATTATACAAGTTCAGCAATGACAATAATCATTTGCATGCTGTCTGATAAATGTTATCAGTCATTGTCTAAACAAGCGGTAGAGAATCAATAAACTTCACAATTAGTCAAGGGAAATTGACTTTGATTTCAATCATAAAATTTGTAGAAATCCCATGGTGAAGAGTCACTTGTCTTCAAACATTTCCCTGAAATAACTGTGGAGTAATATAGTTTTACCCTCGAAATAACAAACACAATGGCATCTATTGTGTTGTCCTACAACATAATTATTGAATCAGTTACATGAACATTTTTCCTTTGATATCTCTTACATAACATATACTTGATATTGTGGGAAAAACTTTTATAATGCATTTATAATGTATTTAATGTCCTTTATGCACCCCTTACAAATTTTGACGTAACCATCTTAGTTACTATGTAAACTGAAGTTTATTCAGTGCTGCCTATTGTACCAAGGTCTAACCATCATTCCTTCTTCCTTCAGATCGCTCCAGCAGCCCGGGGCCGCTGTCCAAGGACCTGGTGTGTGCGATGGGCAAGCTGGTCGACTACCTGGCCCGCCCTGAGAGCCTCAAGACGGAGGGTCTGTTCCGGAAGACAGGCAACGTGGCGCGCCAGCGTCTGCTCAAGTCGTGGGTGATGGACGGTTCAGAGGACCTACACCTGGATGACGATACGTTCTCGCCACACGACGTCGCCACTGTGCTGAAACAGCTGCTGGCCGAGCTGCCCGAGCCCCTCCTCACTCACAGACACTACGAGGCCCACCTCCAGATTGTTGGTACGTAGATGAGTGCGATATATTCACTCCTTAAAATGTGTTATATATTTTAAATTAATTACTCAATTGCTAAAACATCCTACTACCAATATCTTGATTATTTATTAAAAATGTGTTTTTGTGTTGTAGAAATGTTCTACATATTGATTTCAAGCAATCTTAGAATAGGCATACATTTATAAAGTTAAAACTGTACTAAATTTCTGAAGTAGATTTTTTTGTCCCTCATATGTAATGTGACTCTGTTCTCTGTTTGCAGACATGAGCAAGGTGTGCCTGTCCGAGCGTGAGAAGCAGCACGCCCACGAGAAGCAGATGAAGTGCCTGCAGCTGCTGATGCTGCTCCTGCCACGAGAGAACGCCACCTTCCTCCAGACGCTGCTCTCTCTACTGCACCGTGCCGCCCGCTGTCCCGACAACAAGATGTCCGCCTCCTCCCTGGGGGTTGTGTTCGCACCCAGCCTCATCTGTCCACGCAAGCTGAGCGCCGAGGCCATGCAGACGGTGTCCGCCACGCTGAGCAAGGCCATCGCGCTGATGATCGAGAACCACCAGACCATCTTCAGGGTGCCCCAGGAGCTTGCTGACGACGTGGCCCACTTCTGGCAGGAGATGGAGAACCCTCACATCGACCTCTACACCACCGACCCAGAGACGGAGGAAGACCATGCCAACATCCAGAAGGCCAAGTACGGCTCCACCAGTGCAGTCAACACCGTGCTCACCTTTGCCGAGCGCAAGTCCCCCGAGGAGTTCTCCTGCGCTCAGGACACCCAGATTGCGCTGGCCCAGCTGTACGCCCACGTGCAGTCCATGCCTGAGTCAGCCAAGAAGAAGAAGCTGTTGAAACAGTTCAACCGTGCCGGCAACGTCCACAGTAGCAGCGCCAAGAAGGGCAAGCACTCCCGCAGCCGGACGTTCGGCGAGTCCCTGAAGAAGCACTTCCCGCTGCTGACCCGGGGCAAGTCTCGTGACCTGTGTGATGTGGAGAACGAGGTGCCCTGTGTGGTGCCCATTCCCATCACCATCAACGACAGTGTCGCCAACATCTCGTACATGAAGACCCCAGACAACAAATACAAACCCATCCTGGTAGGTGCTCCCATCCATCCTTCTCCTTTATTTTATTAATTTAATTTATTTTAATAATTTTTTTACAATTTTTGTGTTTGTACTTAAAAAGGTCTTTTAAAAGTTGTTTAGTTATTTCTTTTATATGTTTATATGTTTACACCCTGTACAATGTCTCCTTTTTCTGATTGCAGCGTCACAGTCCAGCCGTGCACATTGTTGACCTTGGCAGCTCACCATGCAACGTGAAGCCCCGCAAGCGTCTCAGTGACGAGAACATGGACTCCGAGGTGAAGGCGGCCAAGCAGCCCCTGCGTGAGCGCCAGTACCGACCACCCACACCCAAGAAGGCCCTGTTCCCGAACACCCCGTTGACCACCCCTCGGCCCGTGGCCCTTGTATCACCCATCACGAAGACTGTCAACACCCTCCCCGACCTCTCCAGGAAGGCTGTGATGACCCCGGGCTCACGGAAACCTATGGTGATCGTGAACACACCCAACCAGTCCTTCACTGAGAGTGTGTTGTAACCCCATACAGCATGGTGGACTGTAACCCTGTGCTATACTGACTGGTTCAACACTAGAACTGTGCAAGAGTGTGATTTCACCATATTGTGTTCAAGGCCCTGGGACCAATAGAGGCTTCTGTGTGCCTCATCATCTGTGATTACTGTAAAGTGCAAATAGTGGTTTTTAAAGTGTGTTAGAGTGACAGAGACACTCCATGTGAATGTAATTCACCAACTCAAGTACAAATGTGCTGTAGGGACACTGCCACATGACGTGGTCCGTGTTTTGTGCTGTTTCAAGTTTTACAATTAAGAGTTAACAGTTGTGTTCATGTTACTAACAGTTCGTATTATACTCATTCAGGGTTTGAACCCCCTGTATATGAATGACAGCATTGTGAAGTATTATGTGTGGGACTCCAACTCTCGACCTAGTCACTCCTCTATAGTATTGTGTGTTTGTGTTTTCTCTCCTTTACATTCCTTGTCTCCCTGCCTATGTCGTGTATATTATGTCTCGTCAACTTCACTCTTCTTCTCTATCTTGTGTATTGCTCTTACATATACTTCAAATGCATGTTAAATTTTAAATACTTACCTAGACAAATGTTTTAACTGTTCATTGATTTTATAGAACTTGCTTACTGTTTGTTACTGTTTAGATTGTTATAGTGCTATAAGAAATGTATTTTAAATACATTATTATGGTAAATGTTAAGTATGTGTAAATATGTATTATATGATAAATGACTGATATAAGAGTGGTCAAATATAATAAAAATATGAAAATTAGTACTTGGTTGTCTTGCTTACTTGAAGAGATTAAAGTTTGATGGTAAAGGCTTGGTGGTAAATTACACCGGACCAGTTATATCAGTATGTGAATGATAAAGGGTTTCAGTTATTAATTTTGTAACTGGCAGCAGAAGTAAAGAACTGCGCCAAACTGAATGCGGAGCAAAGCGCCATCTGCACTGGAAGCAAAACTCCCAGTGCAAGGGAGATAATTTCTTAAGCATGATCTCGTTTTAACTTGAGTTGCCTCCCTTGTGTAGACCAACTTAAAAATCTTACTCAATATATCTATGTCTTTCGAATAGGAGGTGTTGTCGTTTACTGTAAATCAGGAACTTCAAAATAAATGGCACAAAGAATGTCCAGGGAAATGATCGAGATATGGCAATGTAAATTGTGGAGAAAGAAAACAGTCACATTGTTTATAATGCAACTCCGTCTAGATCTCAATGGAATATTTTCAGGAACACATTAATATTGTAAATGCAGCTGCTATGTCATTAACGGTAACATCTACAGTCACGTACATTACTGTCATAAAAATGTTCCCCATATTTTGTGAGAGTTTTTACGTGTGTGTAATTTAGCAAGTCACTAATGGACACCTTCCCATTACTATC
>Ga0224511_10004917_pt1 | contig 10308 bp, 9 predicted proteins | sample SF_May12_sed_USG_2_FD_169988 | JGI IMG/M metagenome (GOLD analysis project Ga0224511, IMG submission 169988) | Sediment microbial communities from San Francisco Bay, California, United States - SF_May12_sed_USGS_8_1 | ecosystem: Environmental > Aquatic > Marine > Sediment | place: USA... | reverse complement strand
TAAGGGACTTACGGGTTTGTAGAATTGGTGTTTAAACAAGTTACAGTAGGTTAACATTCCAACAAGTCACACCATTAGAAAGATCTTTTCAAGCCGATTCCAACGGTACCAATATCTCTATACCCCCAAAAATTGACTTACGTGCTTGTGGAAATAAGGCGACGATATGTAGATGAACAAGAATATTGTGTATTGCAGCTTGATGAAAATGATTAAGTGTGTGATGGTGAATATGAAAATAATGTCAAAGATGAGTAACCAGAAAGAGAATGTGACATTGATGAACATATAACATGGATTGAAGAAAAATACAGAACACTGATTTGTTCAGTACATTCTGAGGACAAAATTTCTCAAGAGGGAGTGATACAGGCAAACGCAGTTGTTTATAAACATCATTTGAAAGTTGAACAAGGCATAAGAGATGACGTCAATTCTTTAAGTGAAACCGAGAGAGAACTTAGAAAAGTAATTGATGAAATGAAATTAAGGGAAGAAAAGTTGATTGCTGAAATTAAAATGAAAGATAAACTGAGAAAAGAAGCAATTGAGGAGAATGATAGGATGAAATTGAGAAAGCTTAAAGAGAAAGAAACTGAAAGAAGAGAAAGACAGACTTGCAATGAATCTAGAAGAGAAAGAATGCAGTCTGAGTATCATTGAAAATGACTTAGAGAGCATTGCCACTGATATAGATAGAAGAAAAGCACATGAACATATGAAACATGACCACAAAAAACATGAGCCTCTGATAATGAAACCATCTGTACCAAGGTTCATTGAAGATACTTGTGATGAACGAAAGCTGGAGATAGATTCATGCTGGACACATGGATATATCATCAGGATCTCCTGAAACAAGCAATCAGAAACTCTTTAACAGGGAGAGCAAGAAAAGTTTAACAACGTTGAAACCGAATGCTTCGATCAGAAATATACTTGGTAAATAGGACAGAAATTTTGTAGATGTTAAATCAGAGAAGATAGTAATAGAAATAGAGTTCTACAATGCATCACAGGAACGAAATGAAGATGTAGCAAATAGGGGAACTAGATGGGAGAATCTGCCCCAAAAAGCTGTTGATAAAGATGGGTACATAGCTCAAGAGCGGAAAAGATGCTCAGAAATAGATTCTGGCGACATTTGAAAGATACGGAGTTTAGAAATAGCACAATAATGTTCTATGAGTCAGAAATGTCATATGAGATGCTGAAGCGAAGAGTACGTAGAGAGGAACAGGAAATGTCAACGGGACAGAAGGAAACGTCAGTAAATGTGCAACAAACTAATGACAGTGGTAGGATGTTGAAATACTAATTGGAAATATTGAAAATGGAAGACAAAATTGAGCAGATAAGAAATAGCAAAGAAGATCAAAATCAACACAGAGATAGATAAAGTTTCGAGGCAGACCGCGAATGAGGACAGGAGGCATGAGAGGAAAAGTGTTTGATACATGTACAGCTACAACGAGAGGCTAAGATATCGTCGGTATTACAACCAGGACTAACATTTAAACTGACGAAGACTTCCATCGGCGGGGCTGACGGGAGTCAAAAGAAGAGTGAACGCCCCAAACCTCATATGAATGATAGTAGTAGAAATGTATTTGACGATATCGACGATGATGTCATTTTGAGTAAAATGATTAGTGAACAAAATACCACGAAGATAACATTTGAAGGAATTCTAATAAAAGCATTGATACATGTAGATATTGGATCGCAGATTAGTACTATCACAGAGGATTGTATAACTCTTTGCAGAACAAACCAGATTTAAGATCAATGGATGACTTGCAGCTAGGAATTAGAGGAGCAACAGGTGATTTAATCAAATACATTAGTTATATCCAAGGTACGATTGAGACAAGTTTTGGTTTTAAAGCAACCACTATACTCCTTGTTGTACCAAGAGGCCCATACCATGGCGACTCACCAGTGTTAATTGGTACTAATGTGATAAGGAATTGAAAGAAGATATGTTCAACGACTTACCTGATGATAATTCTTGGAAGATTGGTATAATATTGTAAACACCTTTGAAAATGAAGCTGTTGGTACTGTAACCACAACGAAACCAATTACACTTCAACCAATGGAAAACAGAAAGTCAATGGCTTTGTAAGAAAGAAGTTTAATGTGAAGAGTGCATTGACTAAACAACTTGAAGGATTTTGTGATCACACAGCTACAGTTCGTCCACGTATTGTTGATATACACAATAGATGAAAGAATGCAAGAGTACCAGTAAGATTGTGCAATCTGACAGACAAGTCAATTAGGAATAATGCTACAGCTGAGTTATTCAGACTCAATGATGTGACAGTCCTGAGAAACATTGCTGAAGATGAAAGATTTGTAGAATCAGCCATTATAGAGAAGAAGAACGAAGTTCAAGAAGACATGCCAGGTAAGTATTGAGTAGACTTTGACGACACGGACTTGGATGAAGAACAGAAAAGCAAGGTATACAACACAACCTTTTTGAAAAGCGGAATGTGATATTTTCAAAACACGAGCTTGATATTGGTCATACCACAGCAATTAAGCATACCATCAGTCTTCATGATGATCAACCGTTTAAAGAACCAGTAAGAATAATACCACCAGCCGTTTTTGAAAAGGTGAGAGAACATCTGAAGGAGATGGTAAAGATAGGAGCAATAAGAGAGTCTAAGAGTCCGTGGTGATCTAATGTTGTTATAGTAAGGAAGAAACATGGGACTATACGATTCTGTATAGATTACAGAAAGCTCAACAACATAACAAAGAAGGATAGTTATGCTACATATAGAATCGAAGACACACTGCATTTACTATCAGGAGCGCAGTACGTCAGCAAGTTAGACTTAAAGTCGGGATACTGGCAGATAGGACTTGCCGAAGAAGTCAAAGAGAAGACAGCGTTCCAGGTAGTTGGCCTAGGCGCTTTCCCTTTCATCAGTTTATTTCTACGAATGTGAACGGATGCCCTCTGGACTTTGTTACGCTCCAGCAACGTTTCAGAGACTTATCGAGCGCTGCTTGGGTGACGCACACTTCCAGGACTGCCTCATATACTTGAACGTCATCATTATCTTAGCTACTACAGGAGATTCGTGAAGGGGTTTGCCGAAATTGCACGTCCCCTTAACGATCTACTCCACTTCGACCATATACTTGGCAAACAGATCAGCAGAAGGCATTTTAGACTAGGCTGGTTAATCCACCTATACTCGCCTATGCCGACTACCTCAAACCATTCTTACTGCACACCGATGCGTCATTGAAAGGAGCTGTCTTATACCAGCGTCAAGACAACGACGACCGTGTTATCGCGTACGTTGAAACCGAGTGAGAGACATTATCCAGCGCTCAAGCTTGAATTCTTAGCCCTTAAATGGTCAATCACAGAGAAATAACATGATTACCTTTATGGGACTGAATTCGAGGTTGTGACGGATAATAATCATTTCACTTATGTGACAACGACTGCTAAGCTGGATGCGACTGGTTAATGCTGGGTTGCCAACATGGCCAACTATAAGTTCACCACACGTTACTGATCTAACAGGCAGAACAACGATGCTGATGGACTTAGTAGGATCCCACAAGGTACGTTTTAGGCGATAACAGCGTCGATATCGAGGCACTGCTGTGTTTTTATAGCGCCTTCAAGACGTCGAGAACGCCAACAATCATCCAGAGCCTAATGAGTCTGGGTCGCTCGGATCAAAGGACTGGAAGAAAGCACAGTTGGACGATCCTACACTGACAGAGATACACCGGCATATACATAACGGCACCTGACGTAGTTTTAAGACTGGTCTTGGATCTTCGCCTTAGCCCGCAGCCAAGTACCTCAAGAGATTGGGATAGCTTGTATCTCAAAGACGGTGTATTGTACCGTTAGGGTACGAATCTCGACATCGAGTACCCACAGCTTGTTTTACCTATATCACTACGTGATATCATCTGCCATGCTTTACATGATGACCTTGGTCACCCGGGACGTGATCGGACTATTTCCTTGTTCCGACAGAGATTTTACTTCCCTGGCATGGACGCATACGTGCGTGATATGGTCTCATCATGTCCAAGATGCATGTGTAGGAACACACCACCACAAGCTGCACACCTTGTAAGTATTTGCATTGACTTCCTGAGCTTGAAGAGATGCAAGGGTGGCTTTGAAAATATACTACTAGTGACTGATTGAGTATTTTGAACCCCGCTCAACTGCTGGCGATTACATGTTAGGAGGAGGCCGGCGATAGACACATAATTAGCTACTTCAAAGTTAAGGTTTATACTGATTTTTATTCTCAAAACAATAAGTAACTAACCAGCAAAAAAACGCCGGGTGAATTACATACATACTTTTGTATTTACTATAGACAACTCGTTGCTTTGTTGCGACATCTACCAGTATCTAATAATTCTTGCATGAATTTATATTTTCGAACGTTGATTTTAACGCTCGCGATTTATTTTATAAATAAATAACATAATCAGAAGTTTTGTAATGGTTCATTCAAAAATTCCTAAATAGATGGTTTAGAGGGAAAGAGGCGAACAATGTTTCAACAAATCCTGGATTCGCCTTTAAAATACTAAAAACTTGCTATTTCGAAAGAATTTAGGCATTAAAAGCAGAACACTTTTCGGATGCAATATTTTATTGTTTTCCGTACAAAAGTACTACAAATAGGAGTTTTTATGTGAAAGCACAAGTGCTTAAACATACCGTGTGTGCACTCAACAACTTAACGGTATTGTCACCTGTATATTAAAGCGCATGTGCTAAAGCAAACTGACTGTGCCAGCCCTTACACTTCTATATAATTATTTACTTCAATAAATATTCATGATATTTATATACCTGTTAAGGTAAGTGTTGTTTAATTTATCTGTTTTTAATATAGATCTACATGTACATTGTATATTTTCATTTTATTGCATACATGGCATTTGCCTTTTGGCATTCGTGTTATGCACATCTATATATTTACTTCAATAAACATCTATGATGTTTGTATACTTGTTACATAGAATTTGGTTAAGAACTCAGCAAAACATATAGGTTAATGCCGACTGAGCCCGTCGACTTATATATTTTTCTACTTCTCACCTTTATTGCTTTATGTGAAATGAACATAATTTTACCCCATGGTTGCGTACTTCACATTTTTATAACAAATACATGTATATATTTCATAAATTAGATTTGTGTAATTTGACACTTGTATGATGCTGTTAAATATCCTATAGTTTAATACAAAAAGTTTTTAAGTATGATTGCACATTGATCAATAAATGCATTAACGTTCGAACAAGGTCGTCGAGAAGAAGCAGGTTACACACTACCAATATTCTTTATGTATATTATAAGAAGTTATCAAAATAAAATAAAACAAAATATGTTTTTGCCTTTTACCGCTATAATCGTGTTTTAATGTAGCATCTTATACTATATGTAACACGAATATGATAACATTGATTTAAATAAACCAATAATACATCTATTTACAACAACAAAAACAAATAACAACTACAGAACTTACATGATTTAATGCACTTTGCTCGTATCACATATGGTAACATCGTCTTCAGTTTTGCACAAAAACTCCATATAATCCATATATATTTGGCTTATGGATAATTTAAAACTGGGCTATTGATAAACATTATCATTGAACTTGTGCGGACGATAAACAAAAGTGATCTGGATAACGAGGTAAAGCAGGTTACAATCTCAAGTATTTGTAGTTGACGAAGTCTATAAAGGTGGACATATTTAAAGGCATACAATTGAATTCTTTATTATGATACTATGTTACACACTTTTTAGCAAACTCTATGATTTACACAATAAAATGTTTTTATTGATTTTCGCATGTAATGTGTAATTTAATGCGTATTAACTATTGCTTAGGCAACTTCGAGATGAAATAAGGGCGATTAACCGCATCCTGGTTGAGAATATAGGGGGCGGACAGCAGGCACATGCTCAAGCTGCCCGCGGAACAAGTGGCAGCAGGGGCCCCAGTTCCACGGGAACGACCCCACCGACCGCACGGCAAACGGCTCCACAAGAAGCAGTGTCCGGCCCTGCTAACAACCGACGCCTTGATGCGCGCGATATTATCGCCATTGGCATCCCGCCGTCGTGAAACTGGTAGGCCGACGAAGATCTCCACCAGCTTCTGCTCTAGCTAAACTTGTTAGAAACATGAGCTTTACCTGGACTAGGCATGGATTCAGACACTGATTGAATGTACTTGTGTTTGCGAATAAACTAGATTAAATCTTAAATTAATAATTGTGTATTGAATTACCAGTATTCATTCATTCCATATTAGGCGTTTTGTGTTCTTGTTCTTAAAACTGAAAATGTTTTCATTGCAACTTAAAGAACAAAGATTAAATATTTTCATTATGACGATAACAAAAGTTACTTAATCGTTTTCATACGTTTGAAAACGACATGACGACTTTCCCCCACTGAATGACGTTATCAGTCGTGCAATAATTTTAAAGCGTTCCTAAATAGGGGTAGGTGTATACCATTTTACAAACGATTTGTTTGTTCTTCCGAAGAGTTTATCGAAGAGTATAGCTTAGAAATAAGTTATTTGCGGCCATAGTGTCTCTTGAGTGCCTAAAGGTGCTATCAGCAAATAAATTAGAAATGCAGATAGTACCTTCTAGCACTCGAGGGATTACTCAAACACACAGATTCACATTGTCGGCAACACCATTTCTGTCAACCTTGATTACTAATAAACTATTCCTCTTGCTTCTTTCAATTCAGAACAACGCTTAACACTTAACAAATATTGAAAATACTTTAATGTGTATGGTCCTACTATTGTGAATGAATTAAGTTGTGTACGATTTTGTTCACATCTACAATAATATTAAATTTATGTGGAGTAAAGAGTATTTTTCTTTAGATGGTTTTGTTGCAGAACTCAAGAAAGATAATCGCGCACACCTATAAGGTTAAGTATTTCGAGTATTGTCCCAAAAAACTATATATAACACTCTAGCTTTTACGCATACATGTATGTGTCCTTAAATAATTTCTTTAAAATTTATAAGCAATGAAAGTAAGGTACATAATGTATTTTCGTATATTATAAAGAACAAAATAATCCCCAACGGTTCGGCATTAATTAGTGTATTTGCTGATAGCACCTTCTAGCACTCAAGAAACAATATGGTTGTAAAGAATGCTTTTGTTAGGTGAAGCACAAAAACACGTCTGTACGCTTCGACGATCTATTTGAACTCTCTATGACGTTATATCGACAACAGCAACAATAGTATTAAGATGACGTCGACGTAACGCGTCTTATGCGCAATGGAGCGTAAACGTCGTAATAATAGTTTACACAACATACTCGGGGCGGCAACAAGATAATGAATGCAAAAGCAACACATGTATAACAATACAAGCATAATAATAAACAATTCATATACGATGAAATGATAAAAATTACGAAACACGTTTACTAAAGTCCATGAGTCACTTGTGAATGATCACAAAATATACGAAATTAATTTAATTATAAACAGTCCATCGTTAATCACAAATTCACATATTCACTTTCAAATGTCAAAGTTCGAATGAATGTCATCAATGTTTAATCGAGACACACGGCGTCTTCTCAAATCTCCAACGGGTACGCTTGGTGATGGGGCGATTCGTCATCCCTCCGTCTGTACGGATATTGGCGGCACGTACACGTCCATCATTGCCAGAGATAAGGGAATCAACCCTGGCTAAGCACCACCGCGATCGTGGAACTTCGTCGTGAACCATGACGACGTCACCGACCTTTATCGTCTGCTGGTTTTGACCGGAAACGCGCTGATGTTCACGTAGTACCGGTAGTTCTTTGTTTTTATGTTTCCAGCGTGAACGGTTACGTTGTAGCATTTTCCGTTTTGTTAAAGCTTCTCTGTTGTGATGGGATATATTCTCATTGGTGTGTAGTAGCGTAGTCAAGTGCCGGCCGGATTTGCTGTGTAACAGCGTCATCTGGAGACTCAGTGTTAATCAGAACTGTTTGATGAAACTCGGGGACCGACTGGGGATAGCGTTCAGCAAGTGCGACTGACCTCTTTGAGTTTGTGGAAAATACGTCAGCGAAGAGATGTCGCGCTGTACGTTCTGGAGTGGGGCGGCTAAGGTCGGCGTGATGAACACTTCTATGGGAATTCGCTCCTTCTGGTCAGTGATATCAGTCACTGTCGCAGTTTTAATAATTGCTGCTCGTTGTGAAGAATCTCCTACGTTTGGGACGTTAATAGTTATTATCCCAGTATCCGTTACATGCAACTCGTTAGTAGGCCTTTCTGCGATAAAGTACCGCTGTGTTCCATCGTGACACAAAATATTTGCTTCAGTGGTACAGTTGTCGGAACTAACTATGCCGTTACCAATCACTGTATTTGGGAGCACATTTGATTTCGCGTTTGTCGACGTGTGAAGCTCTGCACGCCTGATCACTTTGCCAGGGAAGGCGGTAGCCTTAGGACTCAGCGTTGCGTCCGTTGTCGTCTGTTGTTGTTCAGGTGATAATTTCGACATCACCCGCTGTTCGTTCTCAATACGTGTAATTTGTTGTTCTTCGAGTTGTTTTTTCCAGTCGAACAAGTTTTAATTCCATTGCGAAGGAATATTTCTTACTCTCGAATATTTCGGTGGCCAAGTCTTCCACATCGTCGTGGTTCATGATCTCTTTTTCGTTGATCACTTTAATTTCGTCTGCCGTTTCCGTAAGCAGACGAAGAAGTCGCTGGAATTGCAGTTCGCAATATAAGATTAATTGTCAACTGTAACAATACATATAAATGTTTAACATAGTCAGTGTAAGCTGATACAATATAACTTGTATTTCTGAATCAGCCCTTTATATACATATTATGCTATGGCGCTAGTTGGCCGTCCATCTCCGTTTTTCTCTTCATTAGACCGTTGACACTATCTAGTGCATTTTCCTCCTTTATTACGAGGCAAAAATAGTTTAAACATTCTCAAATGATCAGCATACATTTTAGAGGATGACTCATACATGTTAGTGGGTGAACCCCCACCCCTCCCCATTGGTACGCAGTTATCAGGCTTTTTAGAGGCCGATCAAAGTATGCAAAACTCCTGTTATTTCATACGGAGACCTCAACATTTACATTAAAAGCTTCCAGTTTTTAATGAGGAACACGAAAAACGTCTTAAGTGGTGATTCCAATATGGCATAAGCTTTATTGATGCTAATGTGTTTTGAAGATGATATTTAGACGAAAGTTGTCCGACTTTGGGTAGGCTATTTATCGTAAAACGCCTGCGAAAACAAAAGAGCATTTTCCATCGCGCGGTGAGCGTTTTATGACGTGAGCGTAATGGGGTCTAACAGCGCACGAAAAATAGTAATTAAGACTTAAAGCAGATGACCTCCAGATGCTCAAATAAATGAAAAAAACTTAACGGTAAATACTGGCCAAGTTATGTTCAGTGGAGAAATCTATTATTACTGACCCCTTAATTCAAGTGAGAAAGTTGACAAAATCGTTGGTAAAACATCGTTTTTCTTTACATAATCTTCTGCAGTAGCCGTTATGTATAGTAGGAATAGCCTGATGGCAGAAAAGCGAATTGTCTGTTTTCAAAGCAAAAAAGTGAAAATATGTAGGTTTTTGATTTCTTATAGCTATTATATGTATTTGAAGAGATATTTTGAAATATTTGTATAACTAATGATTTTCTAGTATATTCTGAAGGCTAGCTTCTTTAAAAGGTTGTAAATATCTCAGATCAAAATGTATTTATAAAATATATTATGAAACACTAAACACGATTATAATTATTATCACAATGATAAGTACGCTAATTACTATATAAACAATTATGAACCCACAATCCTTTTTCTGTTGTGATTAAAATATACACTGACCCTAATTGCTAACGCCCCCTGTATTCTTTTGTCAATATCTTCTATAAATATTATCCGATTGATGTTTAAGTAAACACCCAAAGAGATAAATTTTTTGTTCAGAAATATATAATGAAGTAGTTGTCTCTCAGATATAAGAAGTATAAAGAACTGTATGTTATTACAAATAAATCTATCACCAACTACTAGACAAAAGGTTGTCCTGGACCATTACTATACAGAGACGGTGTAATAATACATTACAGTCGGGACTGTCATAGCGACCGTCTGAAATAAACGACTCTCTGTCTTATCCGACTAAGTTTTAGTTCGCCCAATGTATTTCTCTATATAAATGGTCTGAATTAAACGACTCCCTGTCTAATGT
>Ga0224511_10004916_pt1 | contig 10310 bp, 8 predicted proteins | sample SF_May12_sed_USG_2_FD_169988 | JGI IMG/M metagenome (GOLD analysis project Ga0224511, IMG submission 169988) | Sediment microbial communities from San Francisco Bay, California, United States - SF_May12_sed_USGS_8_1 | ecosystem: Environmental > Aquatic > Marine > Sediment | place: USA... | reverse complement strand
GCATTTGAGTAAGGACTTCCGGGGGGGGGGGGATAAACCCAAGACTAAATATTTTTTTGCGCTATAGTTTAGATTTTGACCTGGTCTATTGGCTGCACCCTGTTTTCCGCTTTCTGCTTTGACTGACTATAGTATCTAAGCCTTTCATGGTCATAAATGTAAACAGACCTCTGGTCTTATCTAGCTTTCCCCTTTAGTCCGTGTGCACGGTGCGAGGCCATTAGTCCACCCCATGTGATACAAACCTTAGGCCATCACACCATCCCTAGCACTCACCTTAATGACAGAGTCAAAGTAGACACCGATCTCTGCTAGCTGTGTGAGGAGGTGGGGGTGGTTAAATCCGGACACAACGACATAGAACGAAGTCCCATCCAGGGGTTCATCATCTGAAACAAAGCCGAAAATATTTTATTTTCTACCAGGAACGGCCGTCGTGGGCACTAAGGTGATTCTATAGGTGCGCTTCCGCTATGGAGCATGGCTTCCGCTATGGAATGCCATGCTTCGAAACAAATGCGCGTGAAACGACAAAATGCTGCCCAAATCGGAAATCGAACCGTGCAGGGCCTTTGGTTCTTGAACTCTATAGGAGATGCCAATGCATAATGTGTACTACACAGTTCATAAAGTGAGTGTAGTAACGTTGATAATAAAGGATGTTGCCTATGCTTCTTGATTATAGCGCCATTGAAACCCACACTGAGTGCTGGCACAAACATGGATTGTGCAATAGCTCAGAAAATAGGGTGTCTGGGTTGAGATCATTTGATCCTGAGTTCTATATACGGTATTTTTGAATGAGATAACATACTCCTAAAGCTTTGGGTAAAAGAGGGCTCTATATTTATTTAAATTTGGATGACATGCGCGTTATTCAAATAGACTGAAATCATGAAAATGCGAAAGTTCAATGCGTTGGTCTGTCCGAACAAACATTACAGTGATACAACATATTTTCCTCGCTATCGCACAAGTAGCGCCAAGTCGCCTCATTCTAAATATGTTTGAGCGATTTGTTTTATCGAGCAGAAAACTCCAATAAGTGTGTTTGGGCAGTGTGGCTCATTGTCTATGCATCAGATTAACGCCAGGGCAAAGTGCACGAATGTTAGCGTGTCCGAAAACGCCTATAGTCTTGGTCATCTTGAACTCCTGCTGTGAGCATAAATTCCTCATGCAATTTCCAGCTCCCACCGGTTTTGAACAAGCCTGAGATCTAGGCAATCCCCTAAATAGGATGGCACAAGCAAAGAAAACAATACTACAGAAAGAAATCTGTCACTATTACTTGATGAAGTGACTGACCTATATACTGTTTCTCATCCTCTTCTCCTCTCTTCTTCAGTTTCGTGCCTCCTTTTGCCGAGGGTGGCTCAGGAGTTTTCCCTCCTTTTCCTTTACCTCCCTTTGCGGATTTTGGCTTATCCTTGCCTTTAGCCCCTTTGCCGCCACCCTTATCCTTGTCTGTTTGTGCCTATCAAACCCATAGAAATCATTTAGACCAAATTATTGGTTTTTACTACGGGTTGGAATAATCTCCCTTTAAGTTAGGCTGTTGGTCTACTCAGAAGTTCCTTTCATGGAAAAGGCGACCATGTGAACACAGGTCGAGAACTGATTTGGTACTACTAAATGTTTCTGTTCACAATTGGTAGTTTGATAGGGCAGTTGAGCGTTGCATAGATTAGAGGGGCAAAGAGACTGCCATTATCAGCCAATATGATTCTACACTATGTAGAATAAGACCCATGTTAACAAGCTAAGTGGAAGACAGTGACATTGCATTGAGCGTAGTGTGGTACCTTCCTCTTGTAACTTCATGCTTCATTCATTTTTTTAACTTGAGGTTTTACATTCAAAACTGAAAATTGGCATGAGGTCAGAATGTGCGAGAGGCGACCAATGGACAGACCAGTGCCATGAATATACCTTCGAGTCAGCGCGTGACCCAACTCGTGACCCTACGCGTGAGCCTGAGTGCGAGGCAGTGCATGACGCATCACCGGGCGCTAATGCTCTCCTCCCTTTGGGAAAGGAGGGCAGGTCAGCTAGTTCTTCCACTGGCTACATGAAGGCAAAGAAGTTTAAATGTCTGAGAGAGAATACACAGTGCAGAGTGACTCATCAGTGTATCACCAGGTTAAGAAGGCTGTTCATGCAATATCTTGGCTCATGACTCATTTGAGAGGCCAATATCAGCAGTTGTTGGGTGATTTATTCAATCAGAAGGGGGGAAAGGTAACTCTCTAAGGAGCACATGCTTACGAAGCTGTCTACTAGTGACTTATTTTTACAGATAGAAACATTGCTTAAGCTTACTATGAGCATATACTGCTATATGATTAAGACTTATGTATAAGCCCGCATGACTACTATATACAGCAACTTAGTAAGAGACTGAACTTATATGTGTGCACAGGGCACAGTCAGTGAGGGAAGACAACTCTCTCTATCTGTTATACCTCATTGATTTCCTGTATGACACCGAGGTGACCATGTGTCATGGAGATCTGTGAAAGCAGCGATGAAACAATTACTAAACGATAGGATTGCAGTCTGCTGAGCTTCAACGTTTTTATAGATATGAGGGTTTCAACTGAATGGAACAAGATCTCGGGGAACAGTATCTACACAAGAATTAATTTAAATCCAGTGCTACAATGAGTTTAGTATCACGGTGTGCTCAGCATCAGAATCCAGTCAACTACAAGCGGAATTTCAAACTGTTTTGGTAAGGAGGCTCAAAATGATTCTCGTTTCAGACACACCAAGGAAGGTAAATCTGAAAAAGTTTAACTCGTGCAGTTCTTCATCAGCTGAACTATTTCTTTATTGGTTAAGCATTGGCGCACCTGTGTACATTGAATCATATTTCTACAGTGTAGACAGATTTACTGTGACTGGGTACAGTGATATAACTGCAGGAGATGTGATGAACTTATAACAGCTGGGCCTGGCTGACAACTATAGGCCAGTGTGAATCGACGCAGTACAGTGATAAACACAAAGCGATACCTCATCATTGTGACCAGCTCTGGTGGTTGAGGCTCGACATTGGCCTAGTGATGAGTGTTTACCACCCACAGGAATGCCCGCAGCTGAGTATCCGCTTGACTGATGAATGCGGGAGATGATTAGTCAAGAGAATGTGGTTATACAACGCACCAAGATATGTTAATATTAGCCTGATGAGGGGGGATAATAGTAAAATACGGAATTCACACGGTAAACGGACGGTAAATTTCAACAAACCCCAGGGTCTTTCTACAAATGAAATATCACAACTGTCACCAGGCCTATTGAGTGAATCATTCCTACAGAATCTAGATTTTCGTAGAAAGTTGACTCCAAGAACCGATGTTAGGTGTTTGTCCTTCATGCTTGCGGTTTGATCAGTTGCAAGCAACTTGACATACGTGAGGATTAGATTTGATGTCTGCGCTCTTCAGTCGCCACTGCAAGGGGGATTATCACGAGATCACACAGATGGCCCATTTTTAGTTAAAATATGATTGACTGAGTCTTACCTTCTTTTCGCTGATAATTCTCTGCTGGTCCTGCTGTTTCAGAGATAGAATCTTCCATTTAATGAGTCGGCAGAGCAGGGGTAGCTGCAGCTCATCTCCATTCTCCAGAATTGGGCGCACAGACTCACAAATCTCAACAAACGGTGGTGAATCCTTGCCTTTTTTATTCTTTGGGTTTCCTAGCTCTTTAACCTATGAAAGCAACAGTACAGTGACTTTCATGTATACCAGTGAATGAAGGCAAATACCCAAGGGTTGGGTTTTTGAATGAACGTTCGACATAGATTGTTTCAATTTTTAAAGCAGTTATGTCATGACCACTTGTCTTCAGATTCTGAAGTCTACCATGAACAAATGGGTCCAATACCCAGCTCAAATGGAAGCTTAGATATAGCCCTATCCAATGCCCATATTTAGAGCCCTCGGGGACGCACCTTTCAGACCACCGACGCAACAGACTTGGCCAGGAGAAAGGAAATTAACACAGAGATGTCGGTGTTTGCATTAATTTTTCGGCTTACGCGCTGATGTCCGGAAAATCCTCTTGCAGGTGTATACTAGAGCTGTAGTTACACAAGTCTGAATGGAGAAAATGCTCAACAAAAATATAGAAATAGGGTTTCTGAGTGCAGTTTGTCACCTCTGTCGCGAGGGTTAGCGCCATTACTGCGCAATGATAGAGGCCCAAACGCAACGGCCTTGATTTTGGGCTAGGGAAAGCCGGCAAAGCACTTCTTATAACTTTTGTTTTCTCTAATATTACATTCGATTTTTGAGTTCTACCTGATGTTATGAGGAAGTAAAGATCATTATAGGTTACTAAGTTTTAGTAATTAGATCCCATTTTCTTTCTATTTCGGGCATTTGGGCCATAGTTATTCGAGTGACCGATATTCGTTTTTTGGAAAAAGACCATTTACTATCGCTGGAATGAATGCAGAGCTGCGTCCCTTTACGAATGGGGAACACAACTCCAAAAGTGTGCCTACATTCGACCGTGACATAACCCTGTAAGCTAAACAGTGTACTACAACTATATTATATGAGGTTACATGCATATATTTTGAATGGATAGGCGGATAAACAGACTAAGCCAAACTTTAACCATATGGAACAGACTACATAGGTAAGCATCTTGACATAGCAGAGAGTGGCATAGCCTTTTACAAAAAGAAATGCAATTTTATTACCTCCTCATATAAAAGTTTTCTGTCACAGACACCAAACAGCTTCCTTGCACCAGACTCAATAGCTTTAGCCATCATATCGAGATGACATGAATCCTCGATTTGATTTCCAACCACCAATGTGACACTCGCAGTCCACTCATCCTGAAAAATAAAAAAATTCCGAGTTGAGTTTATCCCACAGTAATAACCGCATGGCCACATTGAGTGGTCAGTTATGATATTAGCTATTTTGTATTAGTATCTATAGTTCCTGAAGGTGTTTTGTGATTGGTTACTGCTCACTAGTTTGTAGAAAACTGATTGACTGCCATCAGGAAAAACTGACTGCCACTGACCATCTCATACAAGGTGCCACAATGTGAAGTCCTCTTTAGTGCTACTTGAAAGAGAATCAGACGGCTGTTGCCAGTAAATATAATTTATACAGATGGATACAATACTTGTCTTATATGTGAGTGGGTATGTGCAGTGGGTGAGTGGATAGTGTGGTCAAGTATTCATCTGCTCCATTAACTAGAATGAAAGCGCGACAGTGCGTGGACTCACTGGGTCTCCTGACCCTGTGAGAATGACTCAAATGTGTTGATATTGACTAATGGTCTGTTGCTACTGGTATTAACTATGTGCATTAGTTAATTACTACAGCATGACCCTATGTAGTGGGTTCAGCTGCCGATATCAATATGCAGCACATGAAGGAGGTTGTCTGACTTTGAACCCAGGAGTGACAATGACGAAGCTCACTCTGTCACCGAGCATAGCCAGTGCTGGAAACGGTCAGTCAGTGTGCCACCCCGTCCAGACGGTCCAGTGCTTTCAAAGTGAGAAATGAGTAATCATACCTCATCTATGGCGGCAGCCAGAAGACCAGATTCCCATTTGTTACCGCTTGCCCCAGCAGCAGAGCCACTCTTGCCTCTGGCTTTGGGTGGCATCCTGGAGTCAGTTGTACGTTTATCTGTCTACGTTCAGGATGTCAAAATTCGGTTGGATTTTAGGCATCAACCATGTTTTATGTTGCTTAGTAACAAAGCGCGTCGAAACGTATACTCGAGTCGAGATGGTAAGACAAACCTGTTTTATAAAACAGTAGACATAAAAATAGAACAATTGATGAATAAAATCAAAATTATTTGCTTTTATATCAACTATTGTGATTTTAAATAAATAAAATAGCGGTACTATCAGCTATAGCGATCGCCGTACGTACCGGAAATCAACGTTACGGAAAGCAATCAGATTAACCGTAGTGTATGCACACTAAACGTTTTGAAGTAGATTCGGACTGTTTCGCGTTGCCGGACATGATCCTAGATATTCTTTCGTATAGCCTTCACTATTCATGGCTCTAACAATGTTGTATATAAATGGCTGCTTAGCGACATACCTGCCTTCCACAGAGCGAATGTAATCTCAGCTTTTCGCGCAGTGTTAGGAACAGAAACAGGTTGATAATCGTTATAAAACTAGTAAAATAAAGGTAAAATGCATTGAGTTGCTCGCCTCCAATTTTTTGATACGGAGGAGTGGGCGAGTCCATTCTATTTCTAGTCTACAAATGCCATCGCTTAAGTTAACCACCTCAGTAGTCGGTATCAGTGAGTGAGTCATTGAGTACTGAGTACCAACTAAAACGGTAACAACACGGTTTCAGCACAAAGCAAGTAAATTAATGTTGAGGCACAATTTTTCAAAATGTGCATCATTATGGTGACAATCACTGACAATTGATCGTATCTACTTGTACTTGTAGTCACTATCGCATAATAATGGCGACAATCGAAGACACAATTCGATCGTACGAGAAAGCGAGTCAGTCAGTGAAGTGCGGACAGTTGGAGTACATAAAGTCTGTGCTACAGAAGGATAAACAGCTTGCGGATATGTAAGTGGGACTGCGGGTACAAGTGGGAAGTGCTGAGTAGACCTAGAATTTCTGCACTGCCCCAAACATCTGTCAGGTGGTACAAAGTGCGAATCAATTAGGAAAGTGTTTTTCATGCTTATCACTGGACCTGGGTCTCTGCAAGAAAACATTTCTGCTTTGAGAAAGACTTTGACATGGGGGCCTCGAGGAATTACATGAATCAATTGTTATTAAATTATTATGCACCATGCACCGTGCAATTACTCTTGCGGGTTGAATGACACTATCAGAATACTAACAAGGTTTCCTTTTTGTAAATGAGTGCTTGTTCTATGAAGGTCCTCCATAGTCTTTGGTCATTTTGGCTTTAGTCTTTTAAGAAGAGAGCAGGAAATTTTAGTGCCTATAGCAGTAGTTGAGTTGACCTCATCAGACCTTGGGTATGGCAGGTGCCTGCTGTGAGAAAGAGCTGCTCACATAATTTGTAGATCTTGTTACTGGTGCGGAACATGCCACACAGAGGGTCTGCAAAATAAGATGGTCAACTCCCCATGTGGACTGTAGGTTGTATATCAGTTTTTATTTATACACTGGAATTATTTTCCCTTAATTGTAGTGAGCCCAAACCATTCATGCACTTAGCATTGCCAGGGAACCAGCATCTGAAGATAAACCAGAAGTTAGAGGATGGAGATATTGCCCTCCTCTCAGACATACTGAAAGGGAACACTTATATAACGAGCCTCGATTTGAGATATAACCGAATAACTGACTCTGGAGCGAAGCTACTGGCCGACGCCATTAAGGTATAATCTACTTATCCTATCTGACACATTCATATTCATATTATACATACTAGGAATTTGTTTTTTATCCTTCCGTAGCAAAGTGATCAATAGGTGCATTCGCGTGCTCGCGACCGAAATATTTAGAAAAATTTCGGTCGCGAGCACACAAACACACGGTCGCGGTGAGGAAACGCAGTTGAGTTCAGGATGGACTTTGATTGAATCAGAGTTGTCCTCTCCCAACTTTAACTCGTCGGTTAGAGCCGAACGATCGTTTGCGATTTGTTATCTCAATGTAGTAATCAAGCCTCTTTGTGGTAACCTTGACATTTGCCTAAACCACTAGGCTAACACCTACTTTCGGTCGCGAAATTCTGTTCGTGTGCTTTCGGTCGCAGATCGCGACCGAAAACGAAAGATCCTTTTTTGGATCACTTTTTTCGGTCGCGCTCTTGAGCAGTTTAGCAGATTTGCCCGAGCACGCGAATGCACCTAATCTATTAGCACATATAAAGCGTTATATTATCGTATAGTAGAGAAAAACAACACTACACGTCACCATTACCCGTCAGGAGATATAGACTCCCGTTCATTAAGCCCCACAATTAAGAATTGTCATGGGCTTATTAAAACCATCATTCAGTTTGTCCCACCTAAAATCCGATCACAATCATAGAGCTGGACTTTATACTGTTATGTTTTACTGCAGGCCACTACTTCCCTAGAGCACATTAATCTGAATGGTAATGACATAGAAGAGGAGGGAGCCAGAGCTATCGCCACTGCTCTGCAGGTGAGTATAAGGTGGTTTACGATGACTGCTCTAAAAATTCATGCCATGCGGCCAGCTACAGCAAAAAGAGATTTCATAGAGGGACAAGGCGAAGCCTTCCAGAGCAAGAGGCATACAATACATGGACTGCCGATTAAATAGCAATGGGGTGTGGGCGGTGGGGGGCTATGTGAATACCATTCCCTTTAAGGTGTACTTAGTTTGGAAATTATGGTATTGGATTTTTGCCTAATGCATTGTGAACTCTTGATACAAGAAGTGCAAGACTAAATGTAGTGCCGGGTTCCTCAAAACATCATCAGATCCTTTCGCTCCACAATAAACCACATATACATATAGTGCTATATTACATAATACTGAGAATCTTTGACTGCCACAGGATAATGAGACTGTGAAGGAGCTGAGGATGAGAAGTAATAAGATTGGTAATGCTGGAGGGATGGCATTCGCTCAGATGCTTCAGGTAAATCTTCTACCCTGCTATCCATGCGTTAGAGCTAAAACCAAACTAGCCTATCACTGTGTAAAATTTAATTGGCAGAGTGAGGGATGTAACTGTGCCGGCAGAAGTCCCTGATGGAACCGGATACTGTATGAACCCGCCTGAAAGAAGTTAACTGGATTTGGGGTGTTCTGGGATGTCTCGGGTAGTCACAAACACAAAACAATCACTGCAGCGCAATCTTCAAATAATTTAATGATGACACACCAAATTGAGTGCATATTAAAAGACAAAACTGACTCCAAAAGAAACGCATCGCAATGCATTCGGTAGATTTTAACCTAGCACACTACCTGTCGATATAAGATCTAGTAGGGGACTGCCTTGTTCATGTCAATGACAGAACCATTGTCATATCTTCTGTAGGTAAACATTAATCTAGAGCGGTTGGATCTGAGTGACACAGACCTGAAGACAGAAGCTCTTCTGGCGCTCGGCACGGTGTTACGTAATAACAGAACGCTGAAGTTTCTGCAGATTAACAGACCTGTGCTTTTTACCAATGCCGAGGAGCCTACAGTTCACTTCTCCAAGATGCTCAAGGTAGGACGGGAAAGCTGTGGTTTGTAAAGTCTGGGCATCTCTTGCCCAAAAGTCCTGGATTATTTCCCTAGAGGCGTTTTCAGCCACCAGCTAAATATATATATATATATAAATATAGAGAATATCTGGAGCGACAGCACTACACTTGAAGCAGGAATAATCTTGTCATTGTGTTACACAGTAGCCTGATGAGCAGCTACTGAAGTCACCATCTCAGCGACTGTATGGGAGTTTGGTAGAGTTTAACATTCATCCTCAGCATTGTTCTAGAACTAATACCAAAATGTAACTGCCCATTGGTGTTTAGATCATCATATATTTTCTTAAAAATCTGGTCTCTGACAGATAAATTTCAGGGATAACTAAAACCCGGTCTCATGTTTGGACCTGGCTGGGAATTAGCCATGAACAGTTTTGGCAATTTTTGTTGAGCTTATGCCTTAGTGATAGGCTGTGTATATAGGTGTTAGTCAATGCTTGTAAGGTATTAGTACATATGCATTATTCTGCTTTTTAGGTGAACTCCACATTGCGAGGTCTGAGTATGATGAAGTTTGATATGAGAGACTTTGGGGTGGGACAAATCACAGAGAATATACTAGATAACATGGCACTGACACACCTAGATCTCAGCTGGTAGGTATAAACCAGTGACCCTGTCATTGTTTATAACTAAACCCGGACCGGTGCTGCTCAGTCTACGCTTAATGAGTGATGAAATGGTGGTGTAGTACACAGGGAATGTATGTAGGTTTTGGAATAGGAGGTTTCTGGTTGAAACGAGTGTGATAATTTTTTTCTGGGGGTTAGATTTGAGCACCATATCATCCTTTCTATCCAAAGAACTTGATGCAGTGTGCTTGCAGTCAGATCATGGGCAGCCCGGGTGTATCGCAGCCATATTACCTGCTTATTGTAAATTGATATGTTTCAGTTCGTGTGATTGTATGTTTCGGAAAAAAAATTTCCCAGATTCTTTTACAATGAGGGTTTCCCGTAACTGGAACCTTTTCAGATGAGGACTCATTTGGTTATTAGGATCAGACCCTTAAAGGTTGGATCACGAGGCAATTTTTTTTTGGCTTATCAGAATCAGT
>Ga0224511_10004915_pt1 | contig 10310 bp, 2 predicted proteins | sample SF_May12_sed_USG_2_FD_169988 | JGI IMG/M metagenome (GOLD analysis project Ga0224511, IMG submission 169988) | Sediment microbial communities from San Francisco Bay, California, United States - SF_May12_sed_USGS_8_1 | ecosystem: Environmental > Aquatic > Marine > Sediment | place: USA... | reverse complement strand
TGTGACCTCAGCGCTGACATCAAGCTGGCCTGAGCTCTCTGGAAATATCGTGAAACAGTGTGAAACCCTCTGCCCCTAGAAGCTTAGCTACACCATTGTCCTCTGATAGACCGAGACCATTATTCATTCAACGACAACCAGCACATGTTTCAGTCATACATAGGCTAGGGGGCTAGGGATGTAGCTCAGTGGCTAGGGTGCTCGACTCAGGATCAAAAGATCTGAGTTCAAGTCCTAATCGTGTTGTGCACCCACTGTGAGAGTACACTCCTCGCATATAATTCCTTGCTCCTGCAAGCCTCTGCCTTAGGCGGTGGGCTCTATCAGATAGCTAGGTTGGGTTGGACTTTGGCTATTCTTGATGTACATAAGTTATGTGGTGCCATTGAGGAGACATTTAGCCATTTTCTGTCACGCTGGCTCAGGACGGGTTGGCAGAGTGTGATTAGCCAGACGAAAATCCCTTGAAATACTCCGCCATGGCTGGGAATTGAACCCGGGCCACGGGAGAAGAGACAGTGAGATTCATTCATTATTCCACTGAGCTATCATAACCTTAGTAGAGAAACAATATTCCAGGGTCAAACTGTGGTTATTCCAGGCACTCGTCGGCTGTACCTAGAGTTCTGTATGTAAGTCCTAGTTCATATCACTCAATAACTAGTCGCAGGGTTAGGACGTCACAGATAGAACGTCAGAGTTGGGACGTCAGAGTTGGGACGTCAGAGTTGGGACATCAGAGTTGGGACGTCAGGGTTAGGACGTCAGGGTTAGGACGTCAGAGTTAGGACGTCACAGATAGAACGTCACAGATAGAACGTCAGAGTTAGGACGTCAGAGTTAGGACGTCAGAGTTAGGACGTCAGAGTTAGGACGTCAGAGTTAGGACGTCAGAGTTAGGACGTCAGAGTTAGGACGTCCCAGTTAGGACGTCAGAGTTGGGACATCAGAGTTGGGATGACGTCGCGTCCGCGTAGAACAATAAAATAAGAAAAGGAAAAATCTGCCAACTGCTACTTTTGTTTTTTTGCAGATTTAATACTCCCTAAAAAGAAGAGAAGAGAAAGGGAAATATGTTAGAAAAGCTACGCAAAGGAACATCATACTCGTCAGCCTACAGCTAACAGCTAATATAACATTTATTTAGCTATAGTGTGTCTAACCGTCTAAGATAATTCAAAGCTATCAAATGGCAATGACCTTTTGGCCTAGATTAATTTGCCGAATCTCTGCATTATGATATAAATATTTTATTCTCTTTATATAATTTGTTGAATCAGCCACTTGTAATTATGTGACTTACTCTAACAAAGCCAATTTATTTTTCTATTCCATTATCAATTTTGATATAAATTAAAGTGTTGCATCCTTAACGATGTCGTTTACTATCGCTCATCGTCCCTCATCCACTGGAGTGTGGGGTTAGCTGCGAGGGGGCTTGGGGTGTGAGGAAGCTTAGAACCCGGGGGTAGTTGGGGTTGCCTTACCGCATGCAGAAAAATTCTGAGTGTTACAAAGGCTCCAAACACTGCAGAGATTGTAAAGTCTTCGTTATGGCACGCCACTTAGCTAGCAAGTTAAAAACTTCCACCAGCACTTCCCAGATGGGGGCAGTTGGGGTGGTTGATGGCTTGCCACTGGATGGTGGCATTTGTGGGTTAATGGATAACTGCTTGCTCTCAGGGCTACTTGTTCTATTGCCTCATAGAGTTATCCTCTATAACTCCATGTATTGCCTATACCTTTAGACCAAAATAAGCGATGCTATTTAACATGGATCAGTGAGCCTAAACGCGTACGTTTTATTTTTATACTTAGGCCTGATGTTTGTTGGAGCGGTATAGATGGTAGGTATGTGTAGGTAAGTGTGGAGCTCATACTCACTATACAGGAGCCAGCCATGATGGGGATTTGAATCCAGGTTCTCATGATTGTGTGCCCAGCGTTATACCACAGAGTTATCCCTACATGTACATGTGTATGCAAGTGCGCAAGTACTTCTACACCTAGCTCACAGTCGCGTCTCACTGAGCAAACAACCTTATTACGCAATACCTACTCTGGATAGATAATGCCTACTACAGACTGAGAATTCCATGAATTAATATTTACACTGATAGCTATGTACATCATTGGTCAACATTTGAGAGAGCTGATTGGTTCATTGGAAGGGAACCTGCATGCCTATTAGCTGGTAATTGACACACCTCCAATGATAGGCCAGTATGGCTCCAAGTCCCCTCAGCTTGCATAACAATTGTGGTTTAGTTTGCGGCTTCATCTGTCCTAAAATTGATGAGCCGAATCTTGGTTGTTGACTCCGTCACTTGCTCGCCACACAGCCAGACAGTCAGTCACTCCTCTTTGTCCTAGTCTCAAAGATCCTGCAGAAATGTCTTCAGTTGTGGAGCAGTTGAGAATCTCTTTACCTTATGATGGGAAGTTCGCTAAGGTAAGGCTACTTCTGCAGTTAGAATCAGAGCACCTCTGGAAGCTCCGATACGGTTGAATAGGGAGCACTGAGTGAGAGTGTACAGTTCAGCTACAGCATATTTCTGTAAAGGATCAGAGTGTCACTTTAACTTTAAGCCTGCCCTGTTCGACAAAAGGGATAGTCAGACTACATTTCAGTTTTAATCCAGTACTTTGATGAAATCGCAATATCCTCTATACGCTTTGGAAATAATCCCGCACTCTTTCCAGCCACCCATGCCAATGGTGCAGATCACAAGCCAATTCCACCGATAATAAGATAGGACATGAAACCACATTCTGCCTATCGCAATCTTACCAGACACTTTGTTTTTGATGTGCAGAGATAGTATACTAGCTTAATGTAGACTCTTCCTTATCGCCAAGTGATGCTTTCAGACCAATCTGGGATAACAGGATAGGTTAGTGGTAGAGCACTCCGCTTGCAATCGTGAGAACCTGGTGTCGAATCCCGCACTTAGATCCTAGATAAAACAAAAACCATGGTTCCCTCTGAGGTGGAGCTATTGGCTGGTAGGTGTTGGTTTTGATATCAGTCAACCGTTCTAATCTTCGACGCAAATACCTAGAGTTCCACCTGCAGATGAACAATCTATAAATTCCGGAAGATCTTGTGACACTAGACTGTATGGTTCAATTCCAAACCAGTACATGTACATAGAATATCTTTAAGTATATTAGAAGTGTCACGTTTTACTAAACTTGCTACACTATACCATGTTTAGACCAATCTTATGATATCATAATTATGATATATGAAATTAGCCTATATTGTTAGAGAATCCCCTGCGATATACTGATTCTGATACGGGGAAGATTGGTGTGATAAGATTTATTATTTATTTGTTATTGGGCACTTGAGCATCTTACTATTGGATCTCCTAAGCACCGGGGTTGTTCTGGGGTGGTAGGAGCTAAAAATTGTAAGAGGAGCTTCCATCCGGCTCGGGATATTGGCATGACCAGAATTTGGACCCAATACCTTTTGATTTTGATACAAGCACTTTCTTACTGAGATATCCCACTAATAGAAGTATAGAGCAAAGTAGTACCTATACTTCTTAGGACGATCCTCTTCTACGCGTAGGATAGCACGGTAGTAGAGCATCGGGAGAACCTGGTTACAAACTCCAGTCATGATGGGCTCCTGCTGTGAATACGAGGTCCTCACATTCATCCTAGCCCCAAACAAGCCCTATTATGATGTGGAGCGTTGATACCGGCCCCCTAATTCTCCATGCTAAGCCGCAACTGGTGAAAAACCAGTTATCTAACCCGAAAAAGAGAGTATCATAGACCTTACAAGAAACCCCCTACTGAGGTAAGCTTCAGCCAGCCTCAGTGGGCGTTTTGCCAGCCCATTTGCACTTTGGAGAAAGGTCATGTGTGAATTATTTTGATTGGATATGCTGGTATGCCATCCACCGAATTCCTGTGCACACTATTATCTTTATTTAGCTAAGTTGAGACATGGGCATGGGGTTATTCCATTCAGTGGTGCTGTCCATTGATAAAATTGTGAATAGCTTAAATTGTTCATCCAGGACCGCTTTTTTTCGGATCCGTACAAAGCAGGGCATCTATATATTGTTTTGCTCGATTACTTGACCACTAAATAACACGCTTCCACGTCACTATATGAAGCACGTCCTCAGGTACCTGTCCACCTTCTCTGTCCCCAGAGGACGAAAGACATTTAAGTTCTACAGTACAGGGTTTACCGCTCACTAGTGGTTCGGACTAAAGGTGATTCAGCATAGCAAACAAAAACTTAGTATTGTCAAGTTATATACCCTGCGCCACACAGGGAAGATAACTCTATACCATGCTTCGACAGCCACTCCATTGCGTTGTATAGTAATAATGAATGACTGACACCGGGTCTTTACCTCTCCCTCTGGCCTTTACCTCTGACACTCACCTCTGCCTCTGGCCTTTACCTCTGACACTCACCTCGGCCTCTGGCTGTTTTGTATAGGTACATGAGATGGTAGATGGTTTCCATCTGTCAGAGCAGACCATGAGGCAGATCATGTCAGTTATGGAGTCAGAAATGAGACTAGGACTAAGTAACAGCCCTGCCGAGCGTAAAACCAGCTCTCTGCAAATGGAGAACACCTTTGTACACCAAACCATTGATGGTACAGGTTAGTAATTTCGACTAAAGTTATTTCCTGTCTCTGTAACAGAAGAGCTGTCAAAAATGGTGCACAAGTTGACACACTGTATTTTTTCGACATAGAATTTATGGGGCGGGGCGAGTGATCAGGATACTTTCTGCATTCACCCTTGAGCCCCATAGGTGGGCTGACTCTTAGGGTGAGTCTCTTTTATTTAATTCTGCCATCCGAAACCAGACCAGACAGACAAGAGTGTTGTGAAAGTTTTTGATCTGAATTTGGAATCAATCCAAGCCTCAATACACGCTCGCATCACCATCGCTCATGTCACCATCGCTCGCGTCACCATCGCTCGCATCACCATCGCTCGTGTCACCATCGCTCGCGTCACCATCGCTCGCGTCACCATCGCTCGCGTCACCATCGCTCGCATCACCATCGCTCGCGTCACCATCGCTCGCATCGCCATCGCGTCCTGTTCCTGTGTTTGTATAAGTTCCACCAGTGACCATCAATGCAGGAGATAGAGTTGAAGTATAAGTTCACCAACAGTCTGATACAAACACAGTTTGACGGAATATGAAGCAGTGGTAGCTCAAAAATAAGTTGGTCTTCACCTTTTGTGCAGCCTCTTTGAATTGAACTAAATTGACCCAGTGACATGAAGCAGTAACTGCATCTGGAATGCCACTCAGAGCCAATGATGATGTACCTGTTATTTGCCCTCAACCACAGCCCATGGCACAGGACGTTGATAGTTGCGGCCAGCAACCGCTCTGTTCAACATTGCACCAGTTTCTGGCGTTAGTTGACTTTTGGCCGAGACAGTATCAGTCTACCTCACTACTTACTAGGAGCTATAAACATGTAGTAGTAAAGGCATGTTTTCGTAAAGGCAATCATATCATATGGTGCCATTTTGTCAACATTGGGTTTCCCTGATCACAGCTACTTGGAGCTTGTCCAACAGGTTTTTTGCAACAACCTTCGACAAACCGACCTATAAGGTGGTTCCAGTGCATTTGGGCCTAAGATAGCGGGATGACAGGAGCGCTGGGCTTGAGACCACGAGAACCCAGAATCAAGACAGGTCTCCTATTCCATTTATTATTGTGAGATCCTCCTATGATGTCCTAGCTGATCCGACAAAACAAACCTCCAATCTATAATTGAGTGTTGACACTGACTTGCTGATGGTGCCCCTTGCTAGACCATAACTGCATGGTGGTGAACTAACAGGGACCTAAGCCGGTAGTTGTGAGGTCAAACAAAACTATTGAGCAGATTTTAGGCCCATGACCTACTGTTTTTGGGCACTGCTGTGTGCTCCCGATGACTAGCAAGTGCTGTCCTTGTGCCTGGAAAAGGTCATCATACCAGTGAAAACACTGGGGATATGTCATTGATATTGATGACCTGACTGGGCAGGTCTCCAACAGTTCCCTAGTAATTAGAACCAGTCACACTGACTGTAGCAGGTTTACCTAGGAGTAAGCATAATCCCATATTCACAGTGTATATGCTGTGCGATGCAGTGTGTAGATAGATGCCTTCTGCAGAAGCTCCCATCAGTAATATTCTACAATAGCCAAATAACCCAAATGACGCCAGCACAATCAAGACTGACAATACATCCATTTCATGTATTTTACTATATAGATGCGTGAACATCCAGGGTATCAATTCTCCTAAGCCATGCAGAGACCTTGGTCTGGTCGGTCTCCTTAAGCCTAATGCCTGTTTCAAACGGCCGAATCTGAAGGTGCGCCTTCAGCGCGGCGTGCTCAACTTCAAAGGCGGTGAGTCCAGAAGACGAAGCTCGCGCTTTGATGAAGCTAGAGTGGCCCGCTACATCAACCAGCAGGAAAGGACAACTCCGCACAAAAGCTAAAACTCCCATACCTTTTTATAGGGAGTTGTCTTCTCTTTTTTCACATTGTTGCCGATTCCATTAAAATACCATTTATAGCGCGAGCCAGGCCGAATAGCACTGCACCGATACTATGCTATCCGCTCCGACTCGCGCTAGGACACCGCCTTTGATGTCGGAACGGCGTGCTGAGATCAAAGGCGGTGTTCTAGTGCGAGCCAGAGCTTGCTGCAAGGTGCACCTTCTGATTTAGCCGTTTGAAGCAGGCATAAGATATGTTCGTGAAGTGGTAGAAGCCGGAAGTAATGTATGTGAGGATTTCATACATACTTCAACCGGTTGTCGTGACCAGCGCCTAAACCCATGATCGAATGGTCTTACTGTGCCCTCTATCCACTGATCTATCGTCGCTAGCTGACATAAGGCTGTTATAACACATGAGGGCGCCACGTGAGTGTATTGCACACATTTTACATCTCATTGAATGGGAGCGCTCATACTGAGGTAAATTTTCGGTCAAGTACTCACTAGGATTATCCCTAAGTGTGTAGCAGTTTTTGTTGTGGCTGATTTCATTACGTAACACCATAGAAATATGGAGGATAGCTGTATGATGTAACTGGGCATTGCCTGGGCCTTCCTCCGGGGAGTTATCAATAGGAAGATTCTACCTAATTGAAGTATCACAATAATAAAATCAAGAGGTGCAACCTTATTCACCCCTCCCAGAACACCGTTGCTGTGTTTACGTAACCATGTGTTATTCCAAAACCTGGCATCAAATCGATGAAACCACTGTCAACTTCTTTCTTGGGGGTTTTGAGGCTTTTGCAGGAGAGCCGAGTTCTCAGGCGATGTTTCAGGCGAGTTACTTCGGGTGTTATTTGCGTTTATAGGGGACGCCAGAGTCCTGCCAGGAATTAAAAAAGGCAATTATTGGCTGACCTAGTTAAAATAGCAAAGAAGAAAATAAATGATAAGGCAACCTAAAGATAGTCAAATGTCCTATCATTTCAGCAAATGTAGTGAAACCATCAAGAGGCACTTTCCTAACTAATAAAATCAATATGGATCACATACTACGCAGTAAATATTACCGTTGACTCTTTGCCATTTACAGCGAGTAGTACAGCCACCGGTGCAAAGATGAGACTTGATTGGTTAACTGAATAGAGGCCTGCTAGGGGGTATAGTTACGAGCGACAGAATCGGTTGAAAAGAGTTTCCGATAGAGCCTGTGAAAGGCTTTAAAAGAGGGCTATTTCTCCAGAGCCCCTGTTTTCGGCCGATTTTTAGCTGATTCACTGGAAACCTCTCCTATAAAAGCGGCTTTCCACCTAGTTCCATAAGGCCACGCAGGTGTACGCATTGAAGTCAGTGTGTATCTATGTGGAGCGATTAGTGTGACTTGTCCATTGTTCTATAGTCACTCACATTATAAACTCCACATATCTCCCAGTTTTTCATCAGTTCCCATACTCATTCAGTACCATTATTACATGTACTAAGTAATAGGTCCATCGGTCATGGCTAGGGTGGCAAAAGTAGCAAAAAACCATAAGATAAAAACAGCTCTCCTCCCGGAAAGTGTAGTGTGCTGGGAAGTGTGGTGTGATGGGAAGTGTCGTGTGACGGGAAGTGTGGTGTGATGGGAAGCGTGGTGTGATAAGAAATGTGGTATGATGGGAAGCGTGGTGTGATAAGAAGTGTGGTGTGATGTAACTCTACCAGTTGCAAGTTGAGCTCGGAGTGTCTCAAAACAAGCTCACGCCTCCCATCTGTCAGCTAGAAAGATAGATTACGCAGCTCTGTGTTCGTTTCATGGGAAACAGAAGCTGTGCATAGCCAAATCAAATACAAACTGCACGCATAATGACATTGGTACATTTTATGACGCACTCTAATCCTATTGATAGGAGAGCAGCTGAACAAGAGGAGATATTGGTGTAGCTCAATGGCAGAGTTTTACTAGCGGTTGTTAATAACAAAACCTGTAACTTATGAATATCGATTCTCCATAGGTCTATAGCCTCCTGTATAACCGTGTTACTTACGATAACTTCCTGTCTGTTGAGTTCCAGGGTTGGGTATTTCGCTATCACGTATATGTTGGAGATTGCTGTTTAAGCAGTAACTTATAGTTTAGTAATCATCAACACACAGCGCAGGAGTAGTTTTACCATGCACTCCCGACGACGCAGAGTTATTTTGGTATTTCACCCTCATTGAAGTCCATCGCGACATGACATAATGGTTCATGACATGTTTCACATAGAGAAGATTGTTCCATGAACCATCTATCATCTATCCATGTAATATAATAAATCCTAGCTCCCGTCGCCCCAAACAGCCTCAGGTTTAGAAAGTCTATTTTATAAGATGGCAAGTGGCCGAGTAGAAAAGATATTATGCTTTGTGTTGTCTAGTGTTATAGAAAGATAGGTGTGACTCTGGTGTCAGTCCCTGAGTCATAAAGTTATTTTTCATGACCCTGTCTTCCATAGTGCTAATTTTAATGGAGTTATTATGAGAGGAGGATAGCTCTACGCCTCAAACGCAGTTTGTCAGTTTGTCTCCTGAGCGCAGACTTTGAGCATTGTGTTGGATTATCTGTTGCAGAACACGGTGATTTCATGGCCCTGGATTTGGGTGGCACAAATTTCAGAGTCTTATATGCACAGATGAGAGAGGGCGTGCTCATTAACTCGAAAAGTCACCATTATGAAATTCCTTATACAGTGCTTAAGGTACGTATCACCTTTATCCTATCAGGTAATTTTTATGTATTTTACTTTATGCTATGTGTTAGCCGCTCGATCTGACTGATGGGGATTCGAATCCAGCCTGTCACAGGTAACTCTATATGGTACACAAGTGCAGTTGAAATAAACCCCCCTCCCCGTGGAGGGACACCCAACTCATGCAACCAGTATTGCTAGTCTCTTGATTTTTGTGTTAGGGTACTGGAGAGGGACTGTTTGATTACCTGGCTGAAAGCATCGCTAAGATGCTCCGTGCTGAAAACATCACAGCGAATGAGCCTATTCCTCTAGGTGAGTCTAGAATAGGGATTTACAGTATATGGACATATTACCAAGTTATCGTAATACATTTGAAATGGGCTGTAACAAAAAGGCTGTGGATATTGATGAAGGACATTTCAAGCCATGGAGATTTTGACACATTTGGCATAGTGCAGTACAGTTGCCATCCAGATGCATCCTGTTTTTCATGGATTACAAAATATTAGATTTAAAGGTCCGGTTTGTCCTTGTTGTCGACCGCAGAGAAATAAAACTGCCAAAATGCGTAAGGCTTTACCTACATGTCTCTGTTAAAAAAAGACTGTACATATATATAATCTACCTGTATCGTATATTCGGGAATGGTGAGGAAGCAGAATTGTGATTTTTAAGGTACAATTGTTTTTATCCTTTCTGCGAACAAGTGACACAAACAAGGGATCATAACACCGTAGCCTGTAAAACCTCTTCAAGCCGCTGTGCACCATATTCGCTGTGAGTATTTTGATAGCGGGATAACTCATTCACTAGAGCAATTGAATAATCCTGACTCAGGCAGAAGAATGAAATAAGTAAAAACAGGTATTGTCAAAATGACTATTCACAGGAAGAGTAGTGGTAGTCATCCACTTCTCGCTACGCAGGCTGCCAGCTGAAAATCATAGGCCAACCGTTGTGTTTGGGCATACCTCAAAACACCTCCTCCATGATCTGCCTCAACAGCTTGACGCTGCCTCCACTACGCCTCCTCCCACTGAGGGTCTCTCGCAGCCTGATGGAATTGGCAGCATGCTGCTTTTATGA
>Ga0224511_10004914_pt1 | contig 10310 bp, 9 predicted proteins | sample SF_May12_sed_USG_2_FD_169988 | JGI IMG/M metagenome (GOLD analysis project Ga0224511, IMG submission 169988) | Sediment microbial communities from San Francisco Bay, California, United States - SF_May12_sed_USGS_8_1 | ecosystem: Environmental > Aquatic > Marine > Sediment | place: USA... | reverse complement strand
AATGTGTCAATGATTATGAGGTGTCCCAAGTATTGGGACACTCTCTGTAAAGCCAGGTAGAAAACGATCAATTTTGAGTGCCTGGCCATTGACTAGTCATCCAACTTGCGATATTATATGTCATATAAATGGCCGATTAGGCTCCGCCCTTTTAAAAACGTTTTTTCAGAGGGTGCCAATTTTGCCATCTTTAGCACAGATTTAAGGGCACTTCTGCTGTGTCTATTGCACTGTAACTTGACTCAGGTAAGTTTGGAGACATGCTGATTCTGATCAGCCAAAAAAGTTTTGCCTCGTCATCCAACCTTTAATAAAGGCTAGCGATTACGTAAAGGCTTAGAGGCTAGTGCACCTGACCTCATATGTCAAATTATAAAGCCCCAGATAGAGGCCTCCCACTGTTAGTGCTTGTTGATTTAGCTGCATTCCGGAATCCAAACAGCTCATCGCAGCCAGCGCCATAAAATTATTACATAAATTTGATTAGCCATGCAGGCCCTTACAGATAGGCCCTGTAGATAGGCCCTGTAGATAGGATGGCAGAGTTCTCGATGGGATAATAAAAACCATCGTTATACAGAGTTTGCTTGTTTTTGAACATGTCATTTGAGGCCATATAGTATATGAACACCCAGGTTGGGGGATTTTGGCCTAAAGGAATTATCATGGACCTGTGAACATTGTTTTGAGGCTCAAAATCGAGTTCGGTCACGTTGGGGTTTCTGTTCTCGGAATGAAGATTCCTCTTGTGTAAACTAAATGTTAACCGTATTATATTTTTGTCGGGGGATCTTCTGCCCCTCAAAAGGAATCCATTTCAGCAGTGACTGAGCAGCTATCACCATAGTGTAATCACACCAGGGGTGTGACTGTCTTACCATTGATGTCAACCATGTGTTTATCGCTATAAGTGTAACTCGACATGAAACAAGTTTATTGTCTCCCTTGTAAGGTTGCTTTATTCGGAATATGTATACCCGGTTATTTTGATAAGGAAAAAGATAAACAGGGCTAACTCTCACTAGAATTATTCATACAGTTATTAAAGCTTTTCTGCACACATTCTGAGATAATTTTAGCCAAGTTCTGATGAATTTTTAATGAAATTTTGATATAATGAATATATAATTACTTTGACAGCGTGACTAGTAATTGACTCGCAGGAGATCATGGTGCAGCTTTTAGTGAAGCTACATGTCTGGGTAGAGTTGGCATGTGGAAGTCGACCATGTTTAGGACTAACTCCACTCCACCAGGCTACCGGCTGAAGCAGTGCACCTGAATGAATAGTTCTGGGAGGTTGGGGGACGATTGGCCTGATCAATTTATTTTCATATCACCCACTGAGAACTCGGTTACTATTCACCAGAAAGGGGAGGTGGAGTGATCTTGACAGTTATCCACTGGCTGGGCCCTCTAACATACACTGTAGTGATCCAAAGTCACATTTGTAAATTGTAGTGCGAAGCTTGCTAAAGACCCGTACCAAGGATTAAGCAGCCAGTGTGACTTTAGGCCCAATTATACCGCAGCAAAACAAAAAATCCCTATGATAAATTCATTACTACTAGGGCCTTCATTTGGCACAAATTATGACAAGCGTGACAGAAAAGTTTTCGTGATTTTATTTATCTGATACAATTCTATGCAAGATGCTGCGAATGCGGTATGACGTCCAGAAACGATCACAGAAATTCTCAAGTCAGATTGCATAGGTGTGTCTTGTGAACTCATTTTAATGAATCTCAGATTAATAAAATTAGTATGGAGTTTTTAACAGTTTAAAAACATGTTTTAGTTTTGAGTCAATTTGGTTGTTTTTTATCTTGCCGTTAAAACTCGGCCTTGAGATATTTGTCGGAAACCTCAGTGAAAATGTTGAATAATAGTATCAACTCAGACACGCAATATACTTTGTTTAGGAGAGTAAAATCTGAGTGAAGCTCCATGATTAAACTTTGTATGGTTTACTAATAAGCCTATTCACTTGATTTTGGTCAGACGCAGACAAAAATTTCTAGACGCGATCACACGAACATATAGGCGCAGTTAAAAAGTAACGGTTTTAGGTACAGTTTCAGGCGCATTGGAGTTGTCTTCTCTCAATGTCTTGCGTGTCTACGGACAACAAAGCTGTGCAGTGTGTTTCACGGTCTGTTTTGCAACAATGAGGCGACCCATGAGGTGACCATAGAATGAGCAAGCGACTGATAGCTACCCTTGACAATGGATAACCTTGACACGGTATAAACTAGCATGCCCATAGATATATTAGAAAACCTCGTGTAGTTAGCAGGGCAAAATAAACTGCCGGGCCCACAGTGTAGAGTTTCATAAAACAGTTGGTTTTTATCTATGCTGTCAACGGGATAACGCCCGCCTCTTGATTTCTGTTGGCCACATTGTAGTGTTCAATTGAGCAGTGCATTTTTGGGTTTCTCAGGGAACAAAATGACAGTCCCCGGTAGGGACAGTCGCCGAGTCCAATAGTATCTCTGAGTCATGTGACTTGTACAAGATCTAGGTTTTGTAATTTATTCTATGAGCATGCCGACTTTCAGGAGCAGAATTCTGTTAATATGATCCATTTCACTTTCCGAAGCAGCCGAGGTACATGGTTTGTAAAAATGTACTGAGAATGCATCTGAAACCCGGTTTCAGATGTCAAAACTCGATCACGTGAATGCATTTAATAGCTTGAGCATAATTACAAGTTATTTTGCCACATAACCTCACAACCCTATAAATTAGAGCAAATTCTGTTTCATATCGATAGCATTTCATTGCATGGTGTTAACATACCTCTTAATTCATCCCCAATTTACTTACCGCTTTGTAACGTTGCATGCATGCCAAAAGTAATTTAAACACTACATTATATATACAGTGAAACTTGGATAACTCAGACTTGGTTTGAGTTAAGCAAGTTTTCGAGTTATCAGAGGTTGAGTTATCCGAGTTTCACTGTATAATAAAAGGAGGTCTGAATTGAAAGAGGAATTCAACAACCTGGACAGTTTAATGGGTGCTTACTATATGTGACCCCTGTCAATGAAACTAACCACAATTCAAATGTTGAAACCTCGGTTGTCTATGGAATAATCATCAATTTTACACACAATATTTGCAACCTTTAATTTTTCATAGAATTAAACCCCGTCACAGCAACAAAATTGACCTTGATCTATGAGCTCTGATGGAGAAATTCGATCCAAGACTTTGATCATCTATTTTAGTAATAACCCATTTAGTCTCTGTATTTACCGTTCTGATGGAGGAGTTTCCGATGTTACTGTAAGCTCTCGCTGACCTGCTGACTGTAACAGATAGACAGAAACCAACTATGGCCTTCGATTTTATTGTGAAACTCTCCGCTGTCTGAAGAGAAGTCTTATACCGGTAGAACTCATTTAGGTTTTCTGTCAGAATCTACAAAGATCATGCAGTCTGGACACTGCAGTTGTGAGACAAGGAAGGATAAGATTATTTTACGCGAGTGGCATTACAACTTCAACTACTTGTTTCTAGGATACTTCATGGTGCGTGTGCCCCATTGGGAAGAAAATGCTATCATATGGGTCCTCATTTGTATCTTGAACAGTGTCAGGGGTTTGTAAAAGCTGGCATACTGAGTTTTTTCGAGTTTCTCACAGTGGGCCATTAGGAGACTTTTCGTCTCGTCCTCGAGTAATCATAATGAGCGCGTTTATTTAATGTTCTTACCTGAATCAGATGAGGGTGAACCGAAAAAGTGATGCCCAAACTGGGAATTTAACTAAGAATTTCTTATTCTAACAGAGCTAACCGTAATCAATCTTTTTGACCTTAGGATTCCTCGGGTCTTGTCTTCGGGGTTAGCAATTTGATCGGTGATCAAGAACAGCGCTGACATTCTCATCTATATAACTTATAGTAGCCCCTTGATTGATAGGAAGTTCTAATTTGATTGACATTACCAGCATTTTCGGGGATCCCTTGCTCAATTCCCAGCGCCGGTGCTTTGTCGATCCTTTCATCCTCGACAACTTAAATGAGATCCACTGATAGCTAGAGTTATAGTGTTCAAGGAGCACACCATCTTCACAACATGCCTCTGGTTTTTTAGAATTATTCACGCAACAAAAGGGATGGTGATAAAGCTCGGTGGTAGCTCGCTATGAGGTGGAGTATTAATATTGACCCCGTTGCGGCGCGCCATTCTAGGCAGCAGCGGCTTCATGATAATAGCAAAGATGTCACCCAAGGGATTTCAAGCATTTATGTAATCTAACTCACCCAGATGCACACAGCGAGACATCCTATGAAAGCCAGGCTCCAGATAATTCTATGGCAAAGGCTTTTCTGTGTTGTAGTTCTTCCGAGTCCATGGGCTGTGGTGCTGGAAGCGAAATCATCCCAAACTCCTGACAGCCCCACCATGATCTCAGAGGTAATGATAGGTTGTTAATTATACGCTGAGGAATGATCAATAGCCTCAGATAATGTTCAAATATATGGGCAGACTTCAGACAATATCATTTCAATTATTTATGCATCCATGGATATTTTTTTACCATGAAGGCTTAACAAGAATATTGTCAAGATGGAAAAAACCTGTAATTACAAAAGATGACATTTCTGCTGCTGATATGCTTGATTTACAAGTGCCCATATGTCAATTGAGCACTTTGTTAATAGCCGATGATAATCCCCTAGTCGGCTGAAAAAGACCCTGAGCAATGACAGTGGGATGGCACTGTGTAATTGAGAGACCCTTGTAGACATTTTATGACTCTATGTACATGTATGTCAAACAAACACCTGATGTTAGCATAGTTTGTGAACTCACTTACTTAGTTGATGAGGAATAATGGATTAACCAGCAACACACTTATTGAAATGTGTATGATAGATAATAGCGAGCATACACTAGAGCGACGTGGCAATGAAGAGTGGCAAGCGGCACAGAGAGCGGCACCGCAGGGGTGTTTGCCAACTTCTACCAATCCAGCAGCATAATGCCGCCATGAGCCGACCCTGCATACAATAGGTGCAATCACGTGCTCGGGTTTTCACGACCGAAATGGATTTCGGTCACGAAATCTGCTAAATTGCGCAACAGTGCGACCGAAAAGTGGGATTCAAAAAGGCATCTTTCACTTTTGGTCGCGATCCGCGACTGAAAACGTGCGAACAGAATTCCGGGACCGAAAGTAGTAGTTTAGGCAAATGTCAAGGTTACCACAAAGAGGCTTGATTACTACGATGAGATAACGAATCGCGATCGCTCGGCTCTAACCGATAAGTTAAAGTTGGGAGAGGACAGCTCTGATCTGATCAAAGTCCATCCTGAACTCCACAGTGTTTCCTCACCGTGACTGTGTGTTCGCGTGCTCGATATTTTTTCAAAAATTTCGGTCGAGAGCACGCGAATGCACCTATTATCTTTTGAAGCGGCACAGTGACCAATCAGCGCATTGATCTTATTTACTTCGGGTAGATTTCCGCTTACGGTATTTGGGTCAAGGCCCAACTCACTAGAGTGGGAAATTTGAATCTGCGTTGTCATTGGTTGCCGCTTGCCCGATGCTGATGAAATAGCGCATGCAGGATCAACAGTCTGCCGTTGGATCACCGGAAGCTGACGCCCTCTTGACACCCATTTTGAGTGGTTTCCGTGGATGTAAACTCCACTTAACAGAGGTCATAGAGGCGATAGTTAATGGAAAGCGTACTGGGTCTTGGTCCCTGAGTCCTCGGGTTTGAAAGCCAGATCAGGCAAAAAATTTGGCTTCCACGACACCCGCGTTGATTGCGGATCCCAGCATTAAAAGATTGAGACCCACCCAATAGAGTTACCTTCCCTGTGGGATTGCGAGTGCAAGCAGAACGACACACCCTGGGAACCACTGAGTCAAATAGCCAGTAGGACAATTTCTGCATACCCCTGACAATGGTCAGGATACAAGATAAGACAAAGGCAAGGCTTATTAACACCATTTCTGCAAATTGACTGTACATACCTAAGATAAATCAGAAAATCTAGATCAAGTACAAGTCGTATGCTCGTGTTACTTCATGGATGCTAAAATATTGGTTTTCTGTTCTACAGGTTACAATGGAGCTGCTTTAAAACAAGAGGTGGGCACATTGATGTCAAGACATGTCATAGCTGAAGTATAAGCAATTACGATAAAGTGGTTTTCTTTGTAGCTGGTTGTGGCACTTGTGTGAGATATTTGTAAATTATGGCCGAGCAGAGCAATAACTTTATTTGCTTTCTTGCATTTGAGGTAGATGGCCATATTGATCAATGGGAATAGCACTTGGTTAATGTCTGATGGGAAATCTTTGTTCATAATACTGCCCATTCATAGAAATACTATGTACTTTGTACTACCTCTATGTATCCATTATTTGAATGGGGGACAGTCGTTTGGATTTCGAACCTTCGGCTGATCTGATAGGCTGATTCATCATGCCCTTATTGGACAGTTCGAGCGCCGCACAATCAATCTGTAAGGAAATACAGATTCGTTAGCGCGTAGTTTGCAGGGCAAAATGAACTGTCAGGTGCGCAGTTTAGGATTTTTTACTGAGTGTATCAATTGCTTTTGTATTTGTGCTGTCAACGGCGTATCGTCCGCCTCTTGCATTCTGTCGGCCACATTGTAATGTTCAATTGAGCAATGCATTTTGAGATTGCTCAGGGACCAATATGGCAGCCCCTAGTATAGGGACGGTCACTGAGTCCAATAGTATCGTTGAGTCATGTGACTTGTATGCGATCTAGGTTTTCTAATTTATTTATGGTAAATACAGTGTGTACCTCCTATCATGTCTGTACACCAGATGTATTAGCTGTATAGGCTACGAACTGTACATATTTTTTATGGTATAAGCGTCATAGTAGTATCGTTAATATATCACAATTTATACATTATGCAAATAAGTAACAACACAATTCAGCCGAAAAAGTAACATGATTATCGGGAGTTCACATGCAGGACTAAACTGTTCAAGAGTAGCATACATGCTGAATAAAACAGTAAACACATATTAATTATCTGCTATACACTTAATGCTCAATATAATTAATTTTAATACATTTATATGTTTAATTTAAAATACAACTTGCATAGAGACATCAAGGAACATAAAACCATGCGATCAATTAATTAAGTGTAGTTATGTGAGTGTGGTGCATTCATATACCTGTGACAACTGAACAGGGAGCTAAGAACCTCTTATAGCTGAGGTTTTACTAGTGTGGGTTTGCATCTGGGAGTCCAGAAGTGAACCAGCACATCCACTGTGAACTCCATCACCTCGATGATAGTGACTATACTCAGTCCAATAAACAGGCCAAAAGTCCCTCCGATATTAGAGAGTAAGGTGGCGTTATCCATAGTGGGGTTCTCAGTAAATATTTTTGTGGCAGAAACTTTTGAGCGATAGACCTAAAAAGACATCTCATAGCATCACATCAGCGTCCCAATCAAAAAGGCCGAATCTGCATTTTAAAAATAAAATCTTGTCGATATTTTTAGCGCATTCTCTTTATGAACAATTCAAAAATAAATATATATTCTAATTTAAAGCATAGCATTTTTGAGTGCAGAGAAATCTTTGTGTGTGAAAATGGGTGCATGGGTTATGACATGTGGGGATAATGCAGCTGAATTTTGCAATCGTATTGCATTGAAAGAACTAAGTAGAGTTCTCAGCACAGGAAGAAATTTCAAGCACTGCCTTCACTAAATGGTTTTTCAACTGCAATGACGGAAAGCATTGCCTTCCACAAAAAGTGATTATTAGTGACAAGAAATATGCCGAGCCAACCAAGGGGAATCATTGCGACCTTAACACGCCGCCAGCACCAGAATTCAAAAAGGTAAACTACATTGCCATACAATTAACGTCTGTGACCCTCAATATGACACAGGCAATTGTACTGTCTGGTCAGCTATTTCCACCCATTTATCCAACTGCCTGACCGCCCGTCCGCTCACTCGCCCGTCCGCTCACTCGCCCGTCCGCTCACTCGCCCGTCCGTCCCCCCGGATAGACTGGGCTAGGGCTTAACTATCACCGGTCTTTATTTATGCAGTAAAGACAATTTGACCTGATTTAATGACTCCGTACCTTCACATAAGCGAGATTCTTAGGAAAGAATTCATCGCGAACTATCGCTTTCAGATCCAAAGTTCCGTTAGGATACGCGTAGCTGAACTTTAGGTCCGCGTACACTGTTGAATTCTTATCAAGAAAGTTAATTATGGATATGGCATCATCCTCCATGGGCCATGCGGCTAAACGTTTCAAGGTTGTTTTGAATTCCACTTGATGACACGATGGCCTAGCAATGAGAGTTCGAATGATCTTGACCTCTCATTAGAGAGCCAACAGAAGCCGTATAGGGCCACAAGGGTTGGTGTTTCATTTATTTATTTCATTTCGTCGGTCGATACAGACATGCTTGATGAACACGCTTGTTTGGGAGGGGTTCGAGCTGAGCTGGGGGCCATTCCAATAGCAGAAACCCAGCATGGCTTAAACACCAGATTGAACAGTCTTGATCTAAGCAATTTAACAACCCAAGGCCACTATACTGAGCAAAACCATGTCAATTGAGTAGGTGGAAAATAAGATGCTTCTTCGCCTAGTCTGTGAATCAGAGTTTTGTAAGGTGGTGAACAGTCAATGAGACTGGCGTTGCCAACTTGTTTAAAAAAATTCAGTCAGGTTCTCCGAGCTGTTTTGGACTTTAATCCATTGTGACTGTTCAGGGGTCAGCTTAGCACCTAAGCACATGTCTGACTTATCTATCAGAGTCCACTGACATCTTGATGGTAACGGCAGTGCTTTCTCTGATAACGGGATATCAGGACTACCAAGTATGTTGCGATGGACTGTTGCACTGCTTCAGGTGCTTATTGATTGGATACCAACTAAACAGGTTGCAAGAAACAAGACCGATTAGCATGGGCTCATCAAATTAGCTAATTTTAGGCTGTTCCCCATCAGTTTATGAAGTTTGAAAAATCAGGCAGACAACTCTCTGACTAAATCTGACAAGAAATTGTGTAGCTCGAAGTAGCGCGGTATGGAAAAACAATCATGCAATGGTTCATGGCATGTCCCATAGAGAAGATTGCTCAATAGATGGCCAACAGCAACACAGCCAGTGAGCTCAAATGGAGGCTTATTATAGAGCCCTATCCAGCGCGCATACTTTACGTCTTACCTGCAGTCACAGATAGCATGCTTAATAGCATTTTCTGCACACCAGTGGGTAGTGGCAGTTCGGTTCATGTCACAGAAATCATTATTGCAATACCCGACTTCCGGAAAAACAGGAGGTGTTGTTAATCCTGTCAGGTAGGCGGATGCACAGCCACACTCTTTTACGACTGCAAGCTGGAGGCAGGTGCGATAACACATCTCCTGGCTGTATCTATACAACAAAGGTTAGTTTCGGTTTAGAAGAATACATGGTGCAGCTTTCTGTAAAGCAGAGTTGATGGCGAGAAAGTTGGCTATGCTTAAGGTGAAACCATTCTATCAAAGCACTGACTCTTTGAGAGGCATATGCAATGACACAGAATAGGTGGTTCTGACTTGGAGGGTTTGTCCACCATATGGATACCATATGGATACCATATGTGTAAAGACGTTACCCACAAAAATCTTTGTTCACGAAAGATGAAAAGTGGATCTTGAGCAACCTTGAATTTAGAAACCTTGAAGCAACAACCTTGAATTCTCTAACAATAAAAAACTGAATGCACTAGCCACTAAGGTCCGTTACAGCCATTCCGACTGATCCTGGCAAATAATGCTCCATCGTGAAGCTTTCACCATGTATTCATTTATTTTGTAGTTAAATAAAAACATATATTGAGCCCTATCATGCAGTTAGCTATTTAGAGACCTCCCGACACAGTTTTTCAGAACATCTGAACAACTTGAAATAGGAAATACACATAAAGCTTGCTTGTTCTTCCATTTGATTTCTTAGCTGATGCACCATTATGCTAGATTTGTAGTTAGACCGTGCAATCCAAATGAAGGAGGGTATCAGAACAAAGGTCTTCATCACCGTTAGTGAGGTATTATAATTCTACATTTCTCAAATGCAACCGCATCTACTATCTAAGGTCAGTAGTAAACCAGAGAAAGCCATTCTTTTAAGTTTATTTTCCCCTGTAAGACATTTCAGTTCAAGCCATAAACTTTCTCCAAAGGGGGTTATGAAGATGAGGAGACTAGCATAATTATGATAATATGACTTCATCGTCTTTCATGTCGCATTGTTGCTATAGCAAACA
>Ga0224511_10004913_pt1 | contig 10310 bp, 5 predicted proteins | sample SF_May12_sed_USG_2_FD_169988 | JGI IMG/M metagenome (GOLD analysis project Ga0224511, IMG submission 169988) | Sediment microbial communities from San Francisco Bay, California, United States - SF_May12_sed_USGS_8_1 | ecosystem: Environmental > Aquatic > Marine > Sediment | place: USA... | reverse complement strand
ACCCCGGTCGTACTTACAGTTAGTGATCTGAGCAGCGATAGCGCTTCGTCCTCTGATGAGGAAGTGGAGGAGGCTGATCCCTCTCTCGGTTTCCGTCCGTCACAGACACATCGAGCCTGTCTGGCAACTACAGAACGAATAAAGCAGGGCTATCTTCATAGAGAACGTCTACACATACAACGACTCAATGATCAAAACCCAAAAGGTAAATGCTATGTGTTACATGGCTAAGTGGTTAGAGCACTCTCCACTGGTGCTGAAAGTCCCGGATTCAAAACGTAGCTTGTTCATGAGACTTGACAAAATCTCTCTTTGTCAACCCAGCAGTAAATGGATACCTGGCTCCCTTCAGAGGGGTATGCGAACAACCTTTTCCTAAATGTTATGTAGGCGTCTGAGTATGCCAATGCTATGAATTTGCTGGAATGGTATGAGTTCATTGGTGCGAGTTGATAAAACCGCTGGTTTTTGTCCTGTGAATTGAGTGCTGCTACAAGAATATCTAGAGTTGATACTTGGTACCTGGTTGTCTTTACCAACTGTTGATAGTAGATTACAGTTCAATTTTACATGGGACAGATGCCTCTCTAATTGGTGCCTACTTATTGGGAAATTATAAAACATGGTCGCCAGGCATGTACTGGTTGACCCCGTTGTCTGGTAACAGGAAGTAAACCGCAGCAGAGGATGAGTATTGTTGAATGTAGCATCCTGCTGCCCCCTACATTCGTGCGTTATGCGCCATTTACATATAATTATACTCTTTTAAGCGAGGCAAAAATCTAAGGCACATCAACGGAAGCTTCAAGCTGTACCGTCTCGGTCCCGCACACGCGGCATCAGCACAAACTGCGCCGTGACCTTGAGGTCAAGTCGCCGACTCGCTAATCTTCCCTGTGAGCTCTCGGAAGACCAGTCAGTCACGGATACGCTCGACAAACAAGTTAATGAAAATGAGGAGCTGGTAAATGATTCACTGCCTAGCTCATCCACAGCCCCAACAGGTTAGTACCGGACAGACAACTGCCACACGGTCATCATTAGACATTTTCGTACAAGCTAACATTCGTTGCGCATTGCCCTGCTGCTAGTCCAACGCAGCGGCAACGCGCTCTCCCAGCCGAACATACACATTGGAGTTTTCTGCTCGATTGGACAAGACTATGTTAGCTTGTCCGAAAATGCCTTTTGTCACCATGGGTTTTATTTTCAGTGATTGAGCTTTTACATTCCAGAGTAGACGCTCAAGTCTGAGCCAAATCTGATGCAAAGAGAAGTGTGAAAGCGCCTCAATCTGTTGTCCCTTTGTGCATGAGAAATGTATATAAATGGTGCATTTCTTTTCTCCAGTAGGTAGTCTCCCAGATGCCTTAGTCTAAATTCTGAAATTCGATTCTTTCATTAAACAATGTTTTCGTCGTCTGGGTAGTGAACAATATTTCGTCTTCTTTGTAGAGTCTGATATAATAGCGAATCCGCCTGAAGCCATCACAGAGGAAGTGGTGGGGGAGGTCACCGAGGAACTTAGTCCAGCCATATCAAAATCCAATACGTAAGTCAAATTGTCAGGGTTAGTGATCACCTCAATACCACTTTAATCCAGATAACCTTGTAGTTTGTGGGTTTGTGTGCCGCAGGAGAATCATGCCAAGGGTCCACTGAGCATCAGTCTGACTGGCGTGTGGCTAGTATTAAATAAAAAACAATGACATACAGTATGATGAAAACTATCCATAGTCTCCGTTACAGGCCGTCTCCGAAGCAGGTCTGTAGACTCTGCCCTCTTTGTGGTGAGGAGGTCCCTCAGCTGCACGCTCAGCGCACATTTATACAGATAGAAAGCATCAATCAACCAATCAGCCACTATGAGAGTATGATGCCTTGTCTCAGGTAGGCCAGTGCAAGAACCTTGTCACCGTGTTCTGACCGGGCCATCTTATGATCTCACATGTTGTGATGTGATGTGTTGTAATGTCCCCATTTTGTGATGTGATAGTGTCATGATGTCTCCATGTTGTAATGTGACTATGTCATGATGTCTCCATGTTGTGATGTGATCGTTGTGTGGTGTTACTGGGTGGTGGTATTATCATCTTGTGCTGTGACTATATGTTGTTTCACCGCGTTGCGACGTTTTGGCATAGTGGTGTCTATTTTGGTATTTGGATCTAGGTTGTTATGACTGCTCCCATCTGTTCGCGTGATGGCGACTGCAATTCTTTGTCTGCGTCTGACTGAATGTTATATGTTCTACGAGGATACTTGGCCATTTTATTTGGTGGACATTCTAAGTCCGAATCTTGTTATGGAATGATAGAGCTGAGGCGGATATCCACTCAGAAGCTCAGCAAGACCAATGTTTGAACCCCGGATCTACTGATTTCAACCAAAACTCTCTAGCCACTGAGCTACCTCACTATCCTATATTGCTCTAACCACTGAGCTATCTCACTATCCCATATTGCTCTAACCACTGAGCCCTCTCACTATCCCATATAGCTCTAACCACTGAGCTATCTCACTATCCCATATTGCTCTAACCACTGAGCCCTCTCACTATCCCATATAGCTCTAACCACTGAGCTATCTCACCATCCCATATTGCTCTAACCACTGAACTATCTCATTATCATTATTTGATGTTTTGTAGATGCGTGCTGCAGAGAACGAGGTCAGGTGGTACGGTACTCAGTCGCTCTCTTCCTCCGCCCACTGACTACTACACTGACGTGTTACAGTGGGCGACTTTTGACCCTACTACTGGGTACTCCACAATCCATCGATCGGTGAGTTTTTCCGTAAGTTGATCCTCACTGTTGAGCCAGTTTCCCCATTTTATGCAAGACTGGGCAGATATGTGTGCTGACTGAGCTAGTCGCCATATCACGATTTTGTGCGCATTGGAGTAGCAATTCTGATATGGTCATATTAGGTGCATTCGCGTGCTCGGGTTTTTCGCAACCGAAATGGATTTCGGTCACGAAATCTGCTAAATTGCGCAAGAGTGCGACCGAAAAGCGCGATCCAAAAAGCATCTTTCACTTTCGGTCGCGGTCCGCGACTGAAACACGTGAGCAGACTTCCGCGACCGAAAGTAGGCGTTAGCCTAGTAGTTAGGCAAATGTCAAGGTTACCGCAAAGAGGCTTGATTACTACTTTGCGATAACGAATCGCGAACGATCGTACGGCTCTAACCGATGTGTTAGAGTTGGGAGAGAACAACTTTGATCTATCAAAGTCCACCCTGAACTCAACAGCGGTACCTCACACGACCGAGTGTTTGCGTCCTCGCGGCCGAAGTTTTTCCCAAAGTTTTGGTCGTGAGTACGCGAATGCACCTAATATTGCAGTAGAGTGTCCATTGGAGCCACCCTGTGCTAAGGGTTAGGTATGATCTGTTGAGTAGTTTCAATAGTATTTGGCAGCCACTGAATGGCCATCGAGTAGCTCCCGTCGCAAATGTGGAATGATACAATAGATCCTGATGCAGCTACTAAGCGATCGGGTTAAAAGGATTTTCCATCAGGGTTTACTTTCGTAGTCCCCAAACAACAGCCATCAAATTGCAAGTTTGCAGAGAAAAGCAGTGTTGGTGTACTGAAAAACATGCTCTCACATAGTACCCTTGATCTCATTTCTTGGAAGATCTTGCCCAAAACCTGCTGCCTCAAATGCCTGATAATGTATGACACAATATGATGGTGGGCAGAGCTTAGCGAATCCCATCGGATTCGTCCCTATCTAAACACGGATCCGGTAGTCAAGCTGCTGACTGTTTATATAGGCTAATATGATCTGAGCAGAAATTGAAGTTGTGATAATATGATGGTGGGCAGAGCTTAGTGATTCGACCGGAGAGTACACAGAGTTTTACTCGCTCCCACCATGTTTTTACTGACTGTCTAAGGTGAATCCGACACAAAGCTGTACACTTTAACTGAACTCCCAATCTTGACGTTTCCCTTTTTTAAGTCAACTCTCTTGTGTTTATCCTTCTAGACTGACTATCCGCAGGGTCAGACCCGTCCAAAGGCTTTACTCCGTCGTGGTAAAGCCCTGCTTAAAGCTAACAGACAGCCACCGAAGGTGAGTTAACATTTACCAGTCATTTGTGCTACTGACTGGGGTGGTTTGCTCAGAAAGTTGGTGGTAAACCACATTATCTTTTCTTCTGCTTGAGCTTTCTGTTTGTACCCGTAAATGAATACCAAGTATCTGATTGTCTTGAATGTGGCTCTCGAAATTTGGTGTTGTTGCACGTCGCAAGCCTCCTTTCGAATGACTGTATTTCATTAAGTCTAAGATACGATAAGATCCTCCTGACGTGCCATTCGTAAAGTGACGCACAATTTGGAGTTGAGTCCAGGTCACCTGTTCTGAAGCCGAATGCGCTACCCATTAAGCCAATGCTTCTCCCTCAGTATCGTGATATTTAAATGTAATGTAATTTAATTGCAACATCAATATTATTTTCAATAAAGTGATGGTTCTCAACTATTAAAAAAATAGTTACAACAAATGATTTGATGTCAAATTGAATGGCTATTCTTATACCTATAAGTTTCTAAAATGTCGTTTAAGGGCCCTGGGTTTGTATCAATAAAATCAAGAAAAGTTTCTGACATCTCATCTGGTATATTGGTCTCTGCACACGGGGTCTTCTCATAAACAGGTCACAGATAGAAGATTATTATATTGCAGAAAGTCTCGACTTCTTTGCCAAGCCCCAGGAAGATGACGCGATCCTCTCCGTTTTGTTCGGTGCCTCGTGAGCTCAGGAAACGCCTTTACATGATTGGTAAGTAAAAGCATCTGGTGCCACAATGCCTAGTTACTCCGTCATCTTTAAAGGCTTCTCGCTTTATTTTGGTTTGAACAGCAGGTTTTGGGTGATCTCCCTCTCAACTTTTTGTGTTTATATAGCTTCATGAAAATAAACGGTCTAGCTAATCTCCAAATTTCACTGTTAATGGTTATGCCATAAATTATATTGTTGCGAGTTTTACTATAGTCTGCCTAATTTAAAATATGAACGTATCGAACAGGCAATAATTACACAGTGTGGCTATATCCACCTATAGTAGCCTGAATATTTGTTCAAATTTTAAATCGGGTAGACTATAGTTGTTAAAATAAACTTTCAAAACTTATAAATTGTAATTGGGAGTAATCTTCTCTTGGAGGTTTTAATCACTGGGAAAGACAACTTCAAATAAATTTAAGCAGCTCCGGATAATATTGCATTGCTATTAGCCCCTAATCTAGCATAGTACAAATAAGGCTACTCCAGCCATGCCACCTAAATAATATTTGTGGGGATGCTAATGTTACTAAACTACATGATTCCAGACCCGGTTTGTGTTACATTTCTCTGTAACAATTTGATTGATCGACACACTTATTTAGACTAGTGATCAAATTAGGATACAAATACCAATTCTTTTTAAATTGAGACTATAAATGGTTAAGGCGAGTAAAGCAAAGTCTGGCAAAGTACCAAAAAAGAGGCCGTCTGTGTCATTGGGAAAACAATCAATCTACTTGGAGTATTATGAGGTTGAGTTGTTGCCGCTCTCCTTGCATGGTTTTCTCTCTTGTTGCAGACTATAAATGTTCAGATCACAAAATAAAGAAGTTTAAACTGGAGACACACCGGGACAGCGGGGTTGGTACAACGGATCCATTTATCGAAGAGGATCGCGAACAGGTAGGTTGGCTGTCATGAGAACTGACACAGTACATTGTAATAGAGATTTTAGAATGGGTTTTTTAAGCTGTTGCGATTACCATAATAATGAATACAGCACTTATTCTCTTTACGAACCATCAGGATTACACAAACAGCTTTCCTGTCGAAGACAGGGGAAAATCTTTGGGTTAGTTGTGATTGAATGTATGGAAAGTATGCCTACCGGAAAAGGTTAGAGTTGTTCTTTCGGCTAGTCCGGCAATTTTTTTTCCAGTCCTTTTTGGGTCTCGATTTGTGGCTGATATAATCAGATGGAATAAACATCAGGGGAATCTGGATAACTATTGAGCAGCCTGGCTTTAAAACAACTCGATGTATCATTCTGCTAATATAATAGTGACCCATAGCTGCGCTGCATACATGCCTCGGTTGGTTTTGTAGGTATTGACTATTCAGCCTCGTAGCATCGCGTTTGAGTGTGTTAACCTTCAGGAGACTGGTCTTACAGAACTCCGTATGGAAAAATGTTCCCTTCTCAGCGCCGTCACAGGTATGTTAGGGATTATGACATGCCAATGTCTTTCCTAAACAGGACCTTTGTGTGGTGAGATCATGGACCTTGTAGCATTGTACGTGGGCTTGCTCTGGCACTCACTGGTTGGATTAACAGCGATACCTTGCCGGACAGTGAAGATATCATTCGAGGAAAAAGAAATTGGATGACGAATCTTTGTAGAATACCACTTTTTACCTTTCCAGTCTTACACCGCCACATTTGAGGCCTTGGCACATACTTGCTGTGATTGAGATTATTTGGGGAAGTTAAACAGTCAACCCCCCCAAACCCCCACGACCGAAATCCCATCTCACCTAATAAAACAACCCCTCCACCAAAACCCCATCTCACCCAATAAATATGTGGAGGTTTGGGCCAGCCGTTACGTACTCGATTTTCGGTTAGGTTTGACTAACAAAGTGTTCGTGGTCCTATGCTCTGACTTTCTACATCTTTTAAATAACGTCTTTTTTGGGTGCATGTTTATGTAAGGGTGGTGCAGATTCTGCAGACTGTTAGTTCCTATTCCCACTGATCCTTTCTTGCCTTGACTGACTGAGCGGTTTTTGTCTGAAGAATCAAATCTAAGCCGTTCCTAGCGGCTGGGTTATATAGATTAGAGAGTTCTTAGTAGTCTTAGACGCAATGCTAATTATTAATAAATCTCCGCTAATCCTAATCTTATCAAGAATGCGGTGCAGAGGACTTTGATAGAAAATAAGCTCCCCCGACAGTTATAGCCATCATATAAATCTATAACTGTCCCTCACCCTGGTCTGAAACCTGCTACCCGGATGTATATTCACTGAGCTACATTCCAACACATTTCACCATCAAGTATATGGTTAGCTTATCGATAATTCTACAGTCACACAGAAGCGGTTTTGAATCTTTCGTGCCCACGCCCATTCCGTAATCTACAGTGATGATTGTTGACTCGCATGTATGGTTCATTTTTTTTCGGTTTGGTTTTTTTCTACTCGGGCACTTGATCTTCTTATCCTAAGCCTGAGGCTTGTTGGAGCAAAAGCAGCTAGAAATTATGTGAGGAGCTGATTCTTATGATGGGCGCCTAGCATGATTAGGACTTGGACCCTGGATCTTTCGATGCTCTAGCCATTTAGCTATTCTGCCATCTCTGTATGCATTTGAAGACACCAGTATGTTAGAGGCTAGTAACTTTGGGTACATTGCTTTTGGTTATCATAGTGTTTTTAGTGTATTTGTCTTTGGCATTGATCTTCTGACTATTTTCCGTGTATGACGCACGACTGCTCCGGCACTTTGCTATTCAACTGCTGAATTCGCCTTCACCTTGGGCAGATCCACCCATGCTAAACGACTGGACCCAGCACTAACAACACATGCCGTATAGACACTGGGTGTATTCAAACCACTCCCACCCCGTCTTTACACCCGGGCAGACATCACCCCGTCAGGTATACTTCGGAAGATCATCAGCCAATCCGTACAAGCAAAACAGGAAATAAACCTTCGCCATCCTCTCCACGACCATAAAATTCCTCGGAGATGATCCAAATCACGTTTCAGCTTCTTGGACACCACAGAGCCACTAAGCGGAAACCCATCGGAGGAATGGGAGGAGCTTTGGCTGGAATAGTGGAATTAAAGCGGAGTCAGGGGAGCTCACTGGCTACAGAGAGGAACAAGCCTGAGGGCACAAACCGAAACGGCACAAACCGAAACGGGAAACAATCAACCCTGGGCAACTTGGCGAAACCTGAACCGTTGAAGAAGAAGGAGAAGAATTTCGTATTTTATTAACTCTTCATGGGCTTTCTTTTCCCCCCTAAAGAAGCCAAATTCCTCCAAAAGATTGAGATGTAATAAAATCAGTTAATACTTTCAACAAACCATGTGTTTGCAACTTTGCTGGACAGTTCACCATCCATCTCTGTAAGACAACAGTGCAACATATAGCCAAGAAACTAGCATCTTCGAGACTGATAGATGCCTAATACACTAGAACTTCTAACCTCTAATACAGAGACGTCAAGTTTTACATTCATTGCCCTTTGTTGTGATAATAGGTGCATTCGCGTGCTTGGGTTTTTCGCGACCGAAATGGATTTTGGTCACAAGCACACGAATCCACCTAATGTTGGATATGTGTTTTCTTGTAGCGCACGGGTGCCCCCTGCTGAAGAGCATCTCCTTTAGTCAGAGTGAGATAACTCCTGGTCATGTATTACGGGTGACACAATGTCCGAAGCTTAGCTTGGCTCATCTTCTGCGTAAACTGCACTGTAACAATCAATCTGGAGTGTATAGCAACTACAACACCAGGTGTTTTGAGTATGAACCATTGGGCAAGGTAAGAAATACTGTAGTGCGGGTGGCTCCTTGGATTAAAATTTTCAACTCCCAGTGTGCTAAGTGCGCTCAAAAATCTACACTTTTACTATTTCCAGACACAGATAGCTGATGAACTCACATGATTTCATTAACCAGTCTTGGGATTAAAGGTCCATTAATTAGGATGGTCCATACAGGTTGTGTACAACAAAAATATAAGAACTGGTGTAATACATCGTGGTTGATGTGCTGTTGGTTCTTTTATTTTTAGTATATGCGTGAGGAGCTGCTGGTTGAGCTTGCCAGATTGCCAGAGAACAACAAAATTCTTATTGAGTCTCATACAGAAACTTTAGGGAAGTCTAAACAGAAAACTTATTATCACAATCTCGTCGACCAAATGACCGGGTGAGTCTAAAACATCTATCGTGTTACCGTCAATGTTGGTGTTGACGCTGCTGTTTTAGTGATTGTTTCTACGCTGGTATTGTCCATGTTGTTGCTAAGGTTCTTGCTGTTGTTGCTGTTAACTTTGTTGCGGTTATTGTTATTAACTTTACTACTGCTACAGTAATCGTTAAATTCGTTGCTCCTGTTGTAGATGTTCACTTTGTCACTGCCACTGTTTTTAACTTTGCTGTTGCCTGTGTTGACGTTCTTGCTGCCTGATCTAGCATCTTTATGCCACTTATTACTATACTCTGTTGACAGATATTACGGAGCCGCCCATTACATTAGTAATCCCGAGTTCAGAACATTTACAGGTAAGGTTACTATAGGCTGCCTAACTTATAGCACAAATATATAAACTAAGTGCTACAACCCAATCTTCTATCACTGTTGCACCCAACTGTGAGATTATTTAGTTTTGAGTCATTTAGCCTAAATTAGTTTAAATAGATTAATTTCGTGTCTCCAAGATAGACCAGCTGTTGAAAAATAAATTGCTGGCACAGAAGATTAAGATCCCGGCGACTTGTCAGCCCCTTATCCGTGTTAAACAAGCCTTCCTCACTCATGTTACCATCTCATCATCTCTATGGCAAAGATACATATGTTATGCCATGTTAAATTAATCTCACTGATTTATATCATGTTAATAAGACACTAATTACCATTCCTGAAGTTGTTTAGTGATGACTAAACAGTATTGCCTCCTCAGCCCTCTGAGTCATTGGTCCATCCATGACCCTACTCAGTGGCACAGTGATTATGTAGACTTGTTCTTGAGACCTCGCTGTTGGCGACAATGAATTTATTAATTAGGCTGGGCCATCGGCACAAGTAAATTAGCTCATGTTTTCATCACTGCTACTGTGTTATGTAACAATTCATAAGCCAGCAGTAACATTTCAAGTTTAATATGCTTTTTTCATCCAGGGTTGTCGTCCAGATTTTGAGATAAGATGAAATGCTACTGTAAAATCCCCATACAATTCTTAGGCTATGGTTATAGGTTAGGTTATGACATTGTTAAGGCAAAAGCCTTGTTTACAAAATGGTCCAAGACAGAAAATAGCTGTAGTACAAACTCTTAGATCGAGAAATGAAATGAGGGACAGTCCACTCAAATGTCAACGATAATGCTTGCAGCGGGAAATGCTAGGAGATGCACGGCATTAACTGTTCAAATGAGCGAAAGTCAAATGAGGTTAGAGAGTTATCTAGAGTGTTCTAAATCTTTGAAGAATAAATGCTACATGCATAGTCTGCTGTCCTAGGTACTTCAAGAAAAGGTCAGCGTGATGA
>Ga0224511_10004912_pt1 | contig 10311 bp, 5 predicted proteins | sample SF_May12_sed_USG_2_FD_169988 | JGI IMG/M metagenome (GOLD analysis project Ga0224511, IMG submission 169988) | Sediment microbial communities from San Francisco Bay, California, United States - SF_May12_sed_USGS_8_1 | ecosystem: Environmental > Aquatic > Marine > Sediment | place: USA... | reverse complement strand
TTATTTCCGATTTTTTGCATTAAGCAGTGCGAACCTGGTGTAACGAGTTTCCTAAGTATGTTAGTGACAGGGATGTTTTTTGACATTTTAGCAACTACAGTTGGGTAAAAACATGAAATGTGTTTGAGTATATGCTCATGCAGGACCTTTGGTCGGTGTCTCCATAAGGGGAGGCAAGGCAAGTCTATGGACATGAACATCAGTGACATAAAATTGATTTCCTACAGACATTGAACTTCATCATGTTCTGCCTCATATCCAGGTGGAATGTAAGATCAAATGGTCTAATCTCTCGCTGTCAGTATTGGTTTGTTACCATACCATTGCCTTGGTATCACTTCTCAAGGTTAAGGTGGCACAGAGAGATAAAAACATACCACAGGTAAAATGAAGCGGAAAGATTGGGGGTGTGAGAGTTGGTTTTATTCTGTCATGAATGGGAGAGTGGAAAGAGATAATTAATTAAGATCCTCAAAAGGTACCAATCAATGATCTGAAATATTAGGGAACACTACACTGTTGTGTAGGTGCTTGACTATAATACCAGAATCTATACTCTAAACTGCATATGTACAATTTGTGTAGGTACCACGTCACCAATGTAGGCGCTGTACATACTGCTTGGTTGACAAGCTTTCACTCCACTAGAAAATGTGAAAGATACTATTGTCCTGTTCTCTTGTTCTTGGTGACTGCCACCAGGAATCTTACATAACTGGTTCAGTTATTTTCTAACTGAATGACTGCGATCAGAGTGTTGTTGCGGTTTTATTACAGAATACCTATATGTATATGACAAGCTCATGTGATAATGAATTGTTTGTCTGACCTGTGTTTTCAGTAGCATTTATAAGACTTCATGTGGCTCACACAATACCCATTTTAAAACTGGCAGCAAGACAGCTGAAGTGACCATTCACTTTACCTGTATCTGTACCTGAACTAATTAATAAGAGTTTTGCAGTTTGGATTTAAGTGACACACCATTCCACTTGTCATGGGTTTAAAAAAGACTATGTGAGATAACTTCTCTAAATCAAGCTTCTAACTTCAAAAGCATATTTTCTGATATTGTTCATACGGAGTTTCCCCACCAATACGAACAGTATGTTAGTATGGTATATATATGTAGATTGCTACATAGGAATGTATGACCCTCCTATTTCTATATGGAATATATGTATGGGCTCCCTCATGCCTTTTGCATGGCATGTTATACATACGTAAACGTCTGTCATTTTGTGGTTGATTTGTAGTTTCAAATAGAGTCAGGATTGAGACAGAGTATATACACAAGCACACAGCTAGATCTATAACTGATGATCCTCCTTTTGATGGGGGGTATTTCCTGACATCCTGTGTGGAATGTATGAGATAATCCATTTGCTGATCCGGGATTAGACTGATGGATCTATAATGATTCATCTCCAGTTTAATATCTCAATCATAATCATCATCATGTGATAATAGACATGCAATCACTACTACATAATTCTATATCCTGTGATATCGCCACTACTATTGCCGGGTGAAATGAAACTTAGCAATTGGAGCTGATTTGACCAAGGAGTTGTCCGCTCTTATCTTTTGTCTCGTATCGTTCTCTCAGTCACATCATCTTTTCGTCTTTACTGTTATGTTGAAGGTGCGGCGTTAGATAATTGGTGAAAAACCTGTCTTTCCATCAGTTACGGCATAGCATGGAGCACCACGATCAGGTCAATATCAGCACCCCACCTCATAGTGGGGCTGTTTTTGTTCTGAGTCAGGATTAAAATGAGGTGTTCATATTCACTCATATCCCGCTAGCCCATGGTCACAGTAGTCAATTAGGTATTGTCAGTTCACCAGTCTTGGTTAAGCATAGACCATGTCTTGAGTGAGTCAGTATTATTGCTCAACCCCACAATGATGTGTTTGCTGCGCTGAGGAGCTCGCACTCTGAGCGGGAGTCTCCCAGAACCAGTCTATGAGCCTAAGATCCCAAACTCAGCCCTCTAGCCCTCCATCTATTTCCAGTGAGAATGTGAAGGCTGTCCTTTCCGTCGGAGCCACCGGACAACATATTTTTCTAATCGGGGAGGCCAGGCAGCTCATTGGAGACTTGGTATGGAACTAATGCAGGGTCTAAATTCCACAAGGGTTTGATATCAAAGACTTTAGTTATTTACAGACCTTATTCAGATAGCACTGGTGAAAGTAAACTGTGTAGGCATTGTGTATCTGTAGTAATGTGTTCATGCCTTCTCCACAGTGAACCATGTGTGGGTGGCAGCCTGGCTTCCCGGTAGTACCAAGAGTATGGAATAGCGTTCCTAGTTGCTTTATGGCAGTTTTGACTCATTCCCTCAATGATCAGAAAGTCCGCAGAATCACACACTAATGATTATGAAGTAGAACTAGGAATAAGGGTATTGATGGATTGAACTGAAGGAATCTTTCATTTTGAGAAAGCCATGGCCCAGATAATAACAATTTTCTACAGAGAGGAAATATATATGCAGCATCCTTCACATTTTGAACAGGTTTTTTATTACTAGATTAAGTTAATATAAATATTATCGTGCACAAGATCATTTTAGTCATTTGGAACATCGTATTCACAACAATCCTGGGTGCAATTAAAAACAAAACAAAAAATCACAGGATTAAGAGCAAAAGAAGAAAATAAAACCTATATAAAGTTCTAATCAATTCTTGAAGTGTCCCTACCGAAGAAAAATGTTTTACACCAGTCGAGTGGCACTTGCATTCTGAGCCTCCAGCTTCCAAGCTTCGTCAGATAGGCTGATCGCCACAAAATCCACGAACTAAATCCTGCAAAAATCATCAACGGAGAGGTTTTGGCCAAGTTCTAGAGGGCATCACCTTAAGAGCACTTATCACGTCAAGGTCAGTGTGGATTTGAAGCTCTCTGGCTAGTCTCTCTTGTACAGTAGTGGCTATTGAATGGATATTGCATCAATCTGTTGAAATTGATGCAATTAAAATGCGCATCATTGTACCCTATTCTAAAAGAAATGATCAGTGCTCTTGTGGTTACTTTAGGTGATTGGACAGCTTAAGCTGACTTAAGAATTTACCGAAGATGCTCGCTGCGTTCTTGCGCTAGCTCACATTTTCACATCCCAAGAGTCCTAAAGAAAAATGGTCCTACCTTACTGGAAAATGACGAGGCGATATCAACCTCGCATTAGATAATAATTTAGTAATAGTGCTCAAGCAAGTTCATTTAAACCATGACTCAGTCCTAGACACTAACTGCGAACTGTGCCAACTTGGTAGTTAATATGACCAAACGAGAGAGGAGATCTATGGTGGCTCTGTTAGCAAGGTTTAATTATTCAAGATAGTCTGTAGTTTACCTCTGTTTTTGACGTGTGGGGTGTCGGCCACTCCTTTGAATCCGCCGATATAAGCTAGCATACCTGCGCTCTGAAACCTGAATGGAGCGTCTGGTTTACCATTCAGCTGGTTAGCCAAATAGATGCCCTGCCTTTCTGCCACCTACAACCAGTGGCAGCTCGGACCAGTTAAGAATTACGTAGTATTATCTCAGATGAGCAGATGTGACATGTTTTTCTAGAATGTGACAGACAGGCCTTTGAGTAAGCATGTGCTTGATGATGGGAGCAAAGTGGAAGAGATTTCAGCACATATCACCATGAGGCGGCTAAGGAAAGATTAATCAGTTCCGATGTTCTGTTGAGTCCAAAAATATCTCGGCAAGACCTCTCACAGATGTACAAAAGAACCCATGCACTTTGGTCTATGATGGCGGAGCTAATTGGTTGGCTGTTGTACAATATGAGAGAAAGGTCACCTACTCAAACGGTCCATACCTAAACTGTAAGTGACATAGTAAACATGCTCCACAGTATGACCTTTACAATCATTAATTTGCTCTACACCTGCTGCCTCAAATGCCGGACAAGGAATGAGCATATATGATGGTGGGTGCAGCTAGCAATTTCTGTCGGATCCATCTCTATCTTTGGATAAATCTGTCACCCGAATGGATGCCTCATCATGTACGCTAATAAGAATGAATTGAAAAATAAGTTGTTTTTTACATTCACTCAATGTTTTATGGTACAAGTGGAATGAAAAACTTGTTAATAGAAGAAATTTAATTGGGAGCCGGCAAAAAGTTGGTATAAGATGATGTAATCAAGCAAACTCGCATGTCTTTTTGCCATCATAAGAGCAAGATTTTATCAGGAAACCAACCCAAACCACAAAATTTTTACTTTCAGCTAGTCTGTAAAGCACTATCTTCATGATTTTGTTGTCACAAAATATTTAATTAAATATTTTACAGAAAATAGGCACAAGGAGAATTCTAAGTGGTTGCGAGTTGGGGTTAGACAAAACCAAACCAAAGCGAATGCTCATACACTTTAAACCTGGGAATAGACAGGCCCCCATACCCAGACAGATGCTGCATAGCTGAATAACTGAGATCTTGGCTACAGATGGGAGCAGAGTAGTTAACATACCTGGGCGGTAGCTGGAAGGCGGGAGTCCTGTATATCAGCACAATCACCAATAGCAAAGATACCATCACTCCCTAACACTTTCAGGTGGTCGTCTGTTATAACCTAAAACCACGCTCACTGGTTAAAACCTGACCACTGGAGTGGAGGGTCTCCTTCCATCTTAGTCATAGACATACAATCAGACTCGGAATTTTGTTTCTATGGTTTTAAGATATTTTGACACCTGCAACGGGATAGCCAGATAGTGGTAGAATGCTGGGCTCGCAAACGTGAGAACCTCGGTTAAAATCCCGGTCAAGGCATGATCCTGTTGAGCGTATGGACTCCTCGTTCATAGTTCAAAATAAAAACAAGCCTCATAATGAAGTGAAGTGTTGGTACTGATCCGCTTTTGGTGTTCCAGGCTAAGTAGTAACTGGTGAAAAAGGAAACTCAGCAGCCTCACCACTACAGTGAAGGCATCATACAAGAAAAAAAAACTCACACACACATACTTGGTCAGAAACGTATACGGATCCAGCCTCCAATTGTGGGCGGCATTCTTAGGGTTCACTTATTTACATCCACGTGCATGCTTACAGTGCTGTTGAACTTTTTCTATGCCAATAATCAGAACAATCCCTAGTTTGAGGTCAGAGTAGACTCACTTGTCCCAGCTGGTTTTTTCCGAATGGCAGTTGGGAAGTGAATGACTGCGGGGCTATACCAGCACTCCAGACGACCAGACCACAGGGTTTACTACCGCTATTCTTTAGTTCCACACCAGTCCCAGTTACCTCTGTAGAGAATCACGTCACTGATAATTTGGTGGTAAAACTGGATTATAGACATATGTAACAAGGTTATGGTTAAGGTTCTTATGTTGAAGAGAGGATGACTTTGTTGGGGAGGGGGGTTGGAAAGAAAGGGCATCTGGTTTGGCCAATTCAGTACTGAATCAGAGTTGTCTTCTGGTGATATATGTAGACAACGCGTAAGGCGAATGCATGTTATCACATGTGCAGACATATTGTATATGGATGGCTTTTTGATGTTTAGATAGAACATAGTCACCGTATAAACAGGTTTGAGCTACCCAGCAGTACCGGTAACAGCGTCTTTGATGAGAGTGAATCCCTTTCGCTTCTGAATTTTCTTCTCGGCATAATTTCGAAGTCTTTGATCGAATGCAGCCAAGATATTGTTAGCTTCGATCAATGTAACTTCCATGTCATCTGTACTGGCACTGTAAAGTCTTCTCATGTCCTAGGTACGAGTGAAATGATGGCTTAGTTAGTGGTAAGGTGAAGTAACCACTTCTAACAGCTGTTCTGTCATGGAGACATGGAGAAGAATGTCCTACACACAGATGGTACACATGCAGGGCCGCATCTGTTCAAATCCAATGGGAGGTAATACAGCACAAAGGGCCCCCCCCCACTAGTCATGAAACAAGAAAATGCATTACTTTTCAGCACAGTGAATAAATATCAATGTATTGCATACGGAGATATACAAGACATTGACAACCAAGAAGCTTTTTTTCTTCATTCAAATGGTAATAAAAGACATTTCAAGTTGCATTACATACCCACACACCTGTCTTATGAAGTCATATAGTTCTGCTCCAAACTCCACACCCGTTGGTCCACCTCCTACTATTACCACTTTATGCAGTCTTTTTCTCTCAGCCAGCGTGATGTTAGGTGAGACAGCCTTTTCAAAATTAGCGAGTAGACAATTCCTGATTTTCCTGGCATCGTGAACTTCCTACAAGACAAAGGTATCAACAAACCTTTTGGTCACTCGACAGTATCATTGATAAAAACTCATGGATATGTCATAAGATAACATGCTTTGTATATAACTAGCTTTGTTCGACAGATAACCCTTTCCTCTGGGCGTTTGAGTAGTTACAACAGGGTTCTGCTAAACATCGAATAGCGTATTTTCTATTCAGATCATGAGATCTTTGTAGAATACGGGCTGGACTATTGGAGAGACCTTGTCTTAATCTGAGTATGGTCTCTATCATAACTTGGACAAATATGGGGGAGAAGCCTCAATCAAGATGGCCAATATATAGGATTTTGTGATGGCTAGTTTTTTGGAGCACCCAATGTACTACTGCACCTGTCTCAACCAGACACAGTTATTTACTTAAGAGCCAAGATTTATCAGGACCAAAATGATGATCCCAAGTCATCTACCAACTGACCAGGTTAGCTGCTCAGCTCTTAACAATGCAGATTAAGGTAATCCGCTAATCATTGTTGCTTAGCTTGTACAAAGAAAAGTACAGAAAGTACCGACTGCCGTTCTAACCATTTGGTAACATAATTCCAGAGATTGCAGGTTTCATAATGAGTGCGGTCCGTTCTGTATTGTGCAGACAGCCAACAATGGCGGTACCAAAACATGCAACTAAATAGAGTGCGTTGGAAGATGTCAGCAGTCAGCTTTCACAAATGATTGCCACCATCTGATCATAATGTAGGATCTCTATACCACGGGCTAAATAATTACCCCATAGTGCAATATAAATGGGGTCCTCACAATAAGAACAATCATGTCACGCCATACAATGAGACCAGAGCCGAAATTGAACCACGGAATCTTCAGGGGGGGAGGGGGTGTTTGTTCGCACCTGTGCGCTACACGGGAAGGTAATCTAATGCGTAGGCCACCTTTATTGAATCGGAGGGGTGAAAGACCAAGTGCTACCCACAGACTTCTCTGGTACCAGAAGGCTAGAACCCATGTGTTATCTATTGCTCTACCCTTAGGTGACCAGGTTTCATTGGAGCCATTGCAGCCAAGTTACCTTTAGGAAGAAGGCATGTTCAGTGACACCCGGTACATTGAAGGTGTTTGGTTGAGCTCCCACTCCTATGACAAGCTTATCATAGGACAGTGGGTAAGTATCGGACCCCTCCTCAAGTAAGTGTTTACAGTAGATTATACGCTTGGTAGGATCGAGGCTGACTGCCTTTGCCAACTGATAGTGAGATTCCTCTCGAAACTTGGTGTTTCTAACCGGCTCTATTATTGACCTGGAAATAAACATGTTATATCTGTAATCTTCCAAATGTTGAATCACATTGTAAAACATTTAGATTCCCGCAATTAGAATCAGTACGATGAGTTTAGCGCAGCTCAATGGGCGGAAGATATCAGCCGAGAAATTTATCTGATGAGGTTCATTCAAAATCAGATCAATGAAAAACAGGGCTTGTTTAAGGGCCCGGGTTCTATGAGAAACATCTCCAGATTCCATGACCAGTCAGCCAGGACAAGTGGCATGGGTTTGACAACATGCGTGTTATAACGGTGCAGCAAGTACGACATAAAAACACATGTCTTATATCAAAGAACAGCAGCTAAGTAAAACTCACCTAAACTCGAGAGTTCCAACTGTGGTGCTAGCGAGTAGTGGAGTAAACAGGAAGTGATTTCGTGGACTCACTACGACCACATCAAAACGCTTCTTATCAATGTTTTTGAGCACACTATAACTGCCCCACCCGGTACCCAGGATGATGAGTTTCTCTCGTGAAGCCAAACGCTGTGTAGTATGCAGACCCTTCCGGAGTAAATAATGTGAGCAGTACACCTGTTGCCGGGTTACAGAATGACAGAGCACCTGTGGCAGCATGACAACAATTCTCTACAAGGCAATGCAGATACTATAGGCAATGGATTAAAAGATAGAGCAACCAGATGGAATTGGATGGTACTGTATTACGAACGTATATAAAGGAATATACTATTTTCATACCAGTAGCCAAAAACTAGAACTCTGCAGCCACGATCATCAAGGATGTGCTGTCTTTATCTTCTTTTTATGTTCAGGGGCATTTGGATTTTCCCCTTTATAAAACAGTTTGAGTAGTTCAACTGCTTCTTCAGCGAATATTCCGCTTATACACTGCTGCAATGATCCAAAATTTGGGATATTATCAGACGCTACATTCAGGACAGAACCGCATCCTCCAAATCGTTCATTGCCACATCCGTAGACTATCTGTTTAATGCCAATCGTCCGTAAAGCGGCCGCGCACATAATACAGGGCTCTACAGTAACATAGAGGGTGGTCTCACTAAACAATTGTGATAGTAATGTCTCGCTTTTCGACTTGGCATGATTGTCAATGATATCATCTATCGCCACGAGTTCGGCGTGCCGTGTTGCGTTCTTTGTCTCAGTCACTTGGTTACTGCCGGAGGATATTATCTGATCATTATATATGAAGATACAGCCTACAGGCACTTCCCCACGGTCGAGCGCTTTCTTAGCTTCACCTAGCGCCACTCTCATCCATTGGTGGTGTGACTCCTCTTCTTTGTCCATGTTTAGCTGTCGTGAAAAATTTTTGAGCTGACGTAAAATTTATGTCTGATTCGTGATTGGTTAGTTTCACTCACGTTAGTAACATACCCAGTAAGCATAAGTTTCAATTATAATTGACAGCTAGTGCTAGTAAAACACACTTTCATCTGGATGACTATTGACCAAAGTAACCCAAAGAGTCAACCACTGAACCAGTGTTTGGTTGCCTGTATCTCACATCTGACCACCTCGCAGCTGATTCATCATTCAACATTGCATAGCACAGTCAAGACCACGTACGTACATCAGAGAGACTAAGGGATTGACAGTTACTGTAAAATAAGTCACCAGACAACAGTGAATAGTGAGCTGAATGAGTGAATGGCTCACTCATTGACTCAACCACTCTCGCACTGCCAGTACCACGGGTGACTGTGACTCACTCAGTCACTGAGCCAGTCACTACTAATTTACAGCAACTGAGTATGACTCTGGTCTGGCTATGATGACTGGATCGGTGAGTGTGACTCACGCAGTCAGTCACTGAACCAGTCACTAGTCTACAGCGATGGAGTGTGACTCTGGTCTGGCTATGGCTGAGTCAGCGAGTGACTGTGACAGTGAGTGGGACTGACGCTGACCTGAGTCGAACAGTGACTCCGAGTCCGAGCGTGCGACTCTAATCTATGATTCTCATTATGAATCGTTGACGGTTGATTGATATGTTAGATATTTCAATGTCATGATTGTTATGATAATCATCATGATTACCATTGATAATGTGTACAGACTATAGCAGTGTGCGTAGCGTTTCCTACTACTAACTAAGTACTAGTCTACTACTAGTACTAGTAGTAGTACTAGTAGTAGTAGTACTAGTAGTACTAGTAGTAGTACTAGTAGTAGTAGTAGTACGGTACTAGACTAGAGTCTAGACTGTCCGCGCTTTTTGTTCTAGCTAAGATAATAAATGCGAGGACTACTTTGAGGAAGAAGAGAAAGCAATAACTAATTAAGACTATCAATATCACCAAATATTATAACCTTTGGTGTCATCAACGAGGGCGAGGTGATGCAAAGTGGTTTACCACTTTGAGGAGGTGATGAAACAGTAATCGCAGGTGGGGTTTCCCGCCGGAACTGGGTAATCAGATTTGACACAACAAAGTGCGTGACGTAGATCAAAATACGCATAGAGGAGGCGATTTTGTATGATTTGTACTTGGGGAAAGGGGTTTCCTCGATCAAACTAGGGAAATTATGACAGCATTTCTCGTAAGTGATGGCTATATGAAGCCCTGTTCTCTGCTATTGTCTAGACGCTTTGATTAGTAGTGGGGTGCCATATTCACTAGACTGAGATGTCAAACGGAAACTCTCAGTCACTGCGCCAGTCTCATACTCATAGTCACACTGGGGACTGGACTGGGTCTGGGGTGGCTGACAGCGACTCACTCAGTGACTCACGACTGAAGTGATCGAGTAGCTCACTAATGACTCTAA
>Ga0224511_10004911_pt1 | contig 10311 bp, 7 predicted proteins | sample SF_May12_sed_USG_2_FD_169988 | JGI IMG/M metagenome (GOLD analysis project Ga0224511, IMG submission 169988) | Sediment microbial communities from San Francisco Bay, California, United States - SF_May12_sed_USGS_8_1 | ecosystem: Environmental > Aquatic > Marine > Sediment | place: USA... | reverse complement strand
ATTTGGCGGGTATAAGAACCCAAAGAAAATAAAACGTATACTAGACTCTACGACTTCTTACAAAAAGTATTTATTATCTCCCTTTTCAGATTGAGCAAATTTAGTTTAAGAGTATTGGAATCCTCCGAAGATATGTAATAAAAAGGTTACAAAACGGCTATGGTATGCCGCGGGCCCGTATTGGCACACTTTCGGAGGCATTGGCCCTCGGGCTAAAGCCCTCGGGCCAATACTGCCGAAGGTGTGCCAATACGGGCCCTTGGCATACCATAGCCGTGTTATAACCTATAACTCTCCTTTGTGTTAAAATTTTCAAGAGGTTGATTTTATACATCTTTATACATCGTCGTTTATAACGCATAATTCGATACCCATGACCGAACTGTTTTAGTGCCTTTTAAAATGTGAAATGCCATAACATGTCGCGCGCTTCACGAAATTTTTAAACCTCCCGTCTGTACGTTTATACACAATATGCGCACGAAAATAGGTATCAGTCCTTACATAAATATTTTGGTAAAAAAAAACAGAGCCCGCAACTAGCAACCGATCGTTTATTATAGTTACAAATATTTTAAAAACTAAGTAAGTTTGATAATTGAAATTTTAACAGCGTGTGTATATCAGGTAAATAAATAATATGGCCGAATTTTAAAAATAAGTATTGAAAAAAAAACGTATTTATTTCAAAACTGTACGAATTTATCGAACATCCCTCGTACAAATGTACATGTTTTTTATTTCCGATCTTACGCAGATAAAGAGAGCAAACGTTAGAGAATACCATGCTGCGCTATTGATTCAAAATCCAAGTAAGCATTAAAATACACACCTGCATGTGTATCACAAGAAGCGTTTATGAAAGATGTCTCAAACATGATTTGAATTAAACTTACTGATGCCGAGATGTTATTTCATATTTGAGTATCGTTCATTGTTTAATATCTTCTATGACCGTGCATATTTCACTTTTGGAAGAACACACAACATTTCAAACAGCAGATTTGCAGCAGTTAGTGCAGTCGTCCCCTGAACATCATATGGTGGTGAAACCTGGGGATGTAAAACAAATTATACTTAATGAAACGAATGCACAAATTTTCAGAATATAAACGGAAAAAGAATTACTTCAAGTCGCAAAATTTGAAAGTATAAAACTGATTCTTTATATATTGATTTATCCCTTTCATCAGTTTAATTATAAAAATGCCATACATGCATGCATGCAAATATATAATATAATAATTATATATTTGCATGAATATTAATTATTACCTACTATATTAATTTGATGCTATAACTTTCAACAGTCGTTATACACAATTAATGTAATGTGTATTCGAAAATAACCATGTAGGTCATGTCGTGTCAAGTCAAACTTTATTTATTGCCGGTATAGGTACTACATAAGTAGTGTTGATTAACAAGGACGCATTAGCATTGGAAAGCTATTTCATTGACATAATGTCGGCAATACAGTAAAGACCGCTTATAAGAAACCCTTTCCGTTATAAGTAACCCAATTTTTTCTAAGAAGCTAGTTTACTAAAATTTTATAAGAACTCCGGTTATAACGATCATATTTGCATGGTCCCGATGAGTTCGTTATTAGCGGATATTACCGTATTCGAAAATAAACTTAGGAATTACCTCGACGAGATCGCATCCGACGATATTGAGACCCCTGCAGCCCCTGACTATCTCCAGACCCTGGATGGACGTGAGCCCGCCTATCTCTGGGGTACCTAGTGAAAACATGACAACCGTGGTGAGCTAGTGCCAACACTTAGGATTAAAATGTTGTTTCCACTTACCCGACGGACCCTATTTTTTCTGCCGATCCTAAACTTATGTTGGTGTTCGTCGAGGATTTTAGAGCAAACATCTGATTTTTGGTACGAAAAAGGTATTTTCACGCTCAATCATACTTACTTTAAGTTAACATTTATATTTGTCATAGTCCACATGAATATGTGTTGCTAGTATTAACCTTTGATGCAGTGTTCTCACATTTATAATTGACTAATGGTTGTACTGTAAAAATGATGTTAGTAGAAACAAACAACTGTTTTGCCTTATATAGAACATTTAGAACATGCATTTTCTTTGTCTTTGTACGGGCCATGTTATCATGGTGCCTTTAAGCTTCACCTAATTACATTGTTGGCAACATTTTTTTAACATCTCTTCAATATTATTTTAATAAATGACTGCATGTAAGTCTTGAATTTTTTAGAAATGCCTCTAGCCCTAAAACATACGGCATGCCAATCACAATAAAAAATAGACATAACATGTTGACCTCTGAGTCAAGTAGGACAGTCGTTAGTTACTGTGATGTGTACATGCTCTAGGTACTAAAAAGTCATAATGATACCTTCCACGATTCCGTTAAAGTAAAGGCTATCAAGCTAAGTGTCGTGATATAATAACAGTGCTGTGAAAATTTAAATGAATGTATATAAGTTATTTATCAGTCAACCTGTTCCAGGTGCAAAGCTTGGGTCTAGGCCGTCGATGTCGAAGGAGATATAGACCGGGTGATCGCCCATCATGGCTCGCACCTCCGCCATTAGAGGCACCAGCGACTTGTGCCAACACTCCTCCGCCTCCACCATCCGGAAACCCTGATTTTGGATAACATCATTAGTCTAAATCTTCGGGAAGAGTTCACAATTGATGACGTCGGTATTCTGCGCAAACCGCGAGACTCATACTTTTGGCGCGAACATTTTATTGGCACTTTTGATAGTGCTTACTTGACCATATATACTCTTTACAATGCTGGATAAAATAGCATCATTCCAAACATGAGACAGTGACACGAAACAAACCTAGAAAAGAAAAGTGTCTCAATTATGTTCTACAAAAATCGCGTATAACATTTTATAAGAAATGTGATTGCTTTTTGAGGATGGCAAAACAAGCCTAAAGATGCCTTTATTTGTAAAAAAAACACACTGAGTATTGTAAGTAGCGCGTAATGTTTTCTTTATATATATTTTTGTGAGTAATAAACCTCAGTTATAGGCGTTTTTTTAAATATCTCTGACATGTCTACGAAATTCCTGGAAGCCAAATAGGGCAAAAATCGCGTATTATTTTCTAAGAAAATAATACACATATCTACTTTAAAATTTCTTTGTCAAGATCTTGATTGTCTAATCACAAGCCTTATAACGAACTAGGGCGACATGATGGACAAAGGAAAGATGATCGAGTTTGCCTATATTGTGAACAAAATAATCAGATATATGTTATTGATTGTGAGTCTTAAGCATTTTTTCACTGTTCTAAACACAATGATGTAAGACATTATTTCATGTTTAATTGGTATTTTAATGGAACTTGTATACAAGATTTCTACAACCTATTCACCGGATCCTATGATTTTTATGCCTCAAATGCTAAATGTTCTCAATTGTTTTTCGCTCGCTTCGATCGTGGTTCAATTAAAACCAAATTATAATAGCAAGATGGCCAGTCAAGTGGAAAAAATGACTAATACTTCAACCGTCAACACTTTCGATGGTTTTCTACCCCTCACCCCCTTCTCACCGTTAACAAAGTCCAAGCCCCCTAAGGTCAAATCCTGATTATCATCACAAGTTGGAATGTTATCAAAATGTATCTGTTCACACCTACCATCTTATAAACGCAGTTGAAGCCGTATGATTATTATTATTTATATACTCGTAAAGTGACACAACCCATAACGTTGTATATATAATTATTATATATGCTATGTATTTTAGGCCGGTGGCCCTGGTTTCCTTAAAAAACTGTCTATTCTATTCTGTTCTGATCTGTCTTCTTTGCATTTAATGGCTGTGTATTAATAGCATATTAGGCAACTTGAATTATTCCTAGAAAGATCCAAATTACTGAAGAAAAACATTTTGAAATTGTTTACACAATTATGCTATACATGTTCGCTTGCCTTGCTTTATTATTATCCTTTGTATTGTACATTGTTTATCTTTTCCATGTAAAAGTTAGATAATATTTTCGCGTCCTTGTAAATATTTTATAGTCTACGCTTGCGGGGAATAAGTATATTTTACAGTTTAAAGTATATTTTACACTCAGATGTTTAACCGAACTACTTCCTTAGCTAGATCTCTAGCAAACTTAGAGCGGTTTCGTTTGTTTTGTTGTATCGTGAAAAAGTATGGGATCGTTAAAGATGCTATGCCTGTATCTTTTAGGTCAGAATTGTTTACATCTTACATTTTAACCATATTAAAGCAGCGAAGCCTACTCCCGTAAATATGAGAAACTGCCAAATATAGTTGTTCATGCATGTAAAAATATTACTGAAAAATGTATTTGTTAAAATGTCTGGCCCGCAAATTTGGCTTTGTTTGTTTACGTTTCGACCCATTGCGTCAAAACAGTTAAATGGCTTGATTACAATGGATACTCTCAGTTGACTCGGTGGTGTAGTGGTAACGCATCCGCTTTGGGTGCAAGAGATCCCGGGTTCAATTCTCGGCTCCGGCAAGGGTTTTTATGTTTGATTTTGTGTTGTTGTTGTTTTTACTTTTTGCCCAAAAACACATTATTTATCACAAAAGTCTGCAATGCATTTTACAATATTAATTGATTTAGTATACTTAACATATTGCAAGATTTATGACCAATTATAAGGGTATAAAGACACAGACTTAGCATCTTTAAAAGGATAAACATGTTTATAACGCATTTCCATCATGCCTAAGTTTTATAATACTTTAGATAGTGAATTGGGGATGGATTGTATCATAAGCAGCTTTGTACACTGAACAATACCCTCAGCTTTAAATAACAAGGTGTGTGCCTCGTTTTAACGCCTTCGTACATTTACATGCGTATTATAAACGATAATATACATACTTGTTAACCAGTTTCAACAGATTTATATCGCTTTTATGAAAACCACAGAGCGGGTGTACCTATTACCGAACACCTAAGCTGAAATTATTGTTGTTCGGTATTGTCCACAATAAGCAACATGTCTGTATAAAACTGAAAAGAACCACACCTTACCTTCCAAACGCGCTAATAGTCATCGTAATGGATAGTTCCACAACTGTCAATCAGGATAAATTATAACGGTACATGGTCAATTTAAATCCAATGGCTGATAGGTTTATGGTAAAATGACAATCTGACCTAATTTAAACAATGGAAAGCATGGTTCCTGTTTGTGATAAGCGTTATCACATATACAATAGATTTCGCCATTTTTGGGCGGAGATTCAAAAAATTGTGGAACTGTCCATAGACAGTGTAAGAGTAAATATATGACCCAGTATAGCACCACGGTCAGCGTTTCTTATTCCGAACAAAGTTCTCAATTCCGTACGAAATGGTTTGTAATTCCGAACACATGGACACTTTTTAAAGGCCGTGATGATGAAGCATATATAAGGGTATGTTTTGCCCTACTTTTTTTATTTTACGTACAAATAATTCATTTGGTTGTATTGGTGTTTCGTATTTTTTATTTCCCGTTCGTAGTTAATTCCCGTTAGTTACAGTACATTTCTAATCTACAACCGATCAGTCTACTATAAAAATTATGTACATTGTATCTACCGGGTGGTATTTTCATCTATTCGTTTCAATAGTTTGTCTATGTTTGTTATAATGTTTTTATATTATTAATTTTGTATTAATTGTATTTTAAAGGTAGATCATGTAATTTTTATCTCAATATACTTTAAATATGTCATTGTTTAATTTGTTATTTTTAGCTATGTTTATTTGTTGTAGGCAAAAAGTACATGCACATTTGAACATTATGTCAATAAAGACACACTATAATTCGTTGCTGTCCTTCTGGTCATTTAACCCCATACTACAAATACATATCTAGCTGTTTTGTTTAATTGGTGATTTTAATGCTAAATCTGGTAGGCTCAGTGAATTTGAATTACTTGACAAATATGTCGTAAATGCTGATCTTGATAATATTGGTCATGATACAACAGCTGTTAAACTAGAGGCATTGGGATTTCCTATTGAGCATTTTTCTAGCGATGATCACTGTTCTGACAATTAAGGAGATAAGCTGAGTTGGGTAAATTTACTAGTCTGTATTTTGCAAATGCTTGATGCGGAGACGATTGTCGTATTGGTAAAACCACTATCATTTATGATAGCACTATTGATTACATTCTATTATCTGACAGTGTTTTTCCTAGAATTTGTCAATTTGTTGTTAAGAGTTTGATCCTATATTATCGGATGTACATTGCGTCATTGAATTTGGTTATACATATAGTTTTGATGCTGATGATCAGCTAGATAAACAATCGAATGGAAAAGATAACTTAGATACTAGTAGTGTTCACAAGCCAAATTTCTGGGATATTAACAAAAATGAAAATTATGCTTGAGGTTTTGATATGCATACCATTTAGAATCTTGATAGCTTATTAAGTAATGATATTATTAAACAAAATTACAATGCAGAGTTTATAAATAACCGTACTTAAATGGTATCTCAATTAATTGAAGTCACTGCAGAGAAATGTGGCTTGGTAAAGGCTTTCCATGCACAAGGAAGCAAACAAACTAAAGGGTTGTCTAGGTCCAGTACTAAGAATAAACCATGGTTTGATAATACATGTAACAATTTAGGCAAAAATTATTTACAAGCTAAAAATAGACATCGGGCCAACAAGTCAATGATCAACTTTTCTAATCTCAGGCATAGCAGTAAAATCTATAAGAAAGAAATTAGTAAAAAAGTGAAGTCATTTAATGCAGATATAGTTACGTTTATTTAATTAGTTAAAGTAAGTTAAGTTGAAGCGTCTTAAAACAGTGATCCAAAATCCTACTGGAATATTTTTAATAAATATTTTGGAGAGATGAAAAACATTTTACATAAAATAAGTTGTGAAGTTTTCCATGACCATTTCAGCAAATTAAATAATTTACAATATCAAAATAAAAGCCAGTTTGAAGAAATTAACCTAGACTTAGTAAGTAACTGCAATGAAGAGTTAAACCAACCATTTACTACAGATGAAATAAAAAGGGCGTTAAAATAATTGAATAATAACAAAGCGCCATCTCTATTAGACAATAGTTTAAATGAATGCTTGAAACACTTACCTTCCTCTATGTTACAAATCACATGCAAATTATTCAACATCATTTTTATTCTAGAAAACAATAACATTTTATGCGAAGAACAAGCAGGGTTTAGGAAGAAATATAGTACTGTTGATCACATGTTTTCACTGAAATGTTTAACTGACTTGCATTTGGCAAAAAACAACCTTTTTGTGCATTTGTAGATTATCGTAAAGCGTTTGACTCCTTAAATAGGTCAGCACTTTGGTTAAAACTCTTAGAATCAAATGCAGATGGTAAATGTTTTAAGATAATTTTAACATGTATGCAAATATTTAATCTTGTGTTAAAGTTAATAACCAACTTTCAGATTATTTTGCTAGCTTTACAGGTGTAAGACAATGTGAAAATTTGTCACCAATTTTGTTCTCATTGTTTTTAAATGACTTGAATACTTTTTTGTCCCAAAGATTTGATGGTTTACAGCTCGTTTCTGATAACATCAATGCAACTTTAAGCACAGATGACACTGAAGTTTATTTGAAGTTATTCATGTTATTATATGCCGATGACACTGTTATTTTGGCAGAAAAAGCAAGTGCATTACAAAATGCTTTAGACGCCATGTCTGAACATTGTACACTGTGGGGTTTAAAAGTCAATACTGCTAAGACAAAGATCGTTGATTTTTGTAAGAAGCAGGGTTATAAAAATTTAGATCCTTTTCTTGATGAAGGCAATCAGTTGGAACTAATTGTGCATACCTAGGTGTTCAATTCTCTTTTAATGGCAAATTACTTTAAACAAAAAGAAATTAGTAGACCAAGCTCGAACAGCAATGTTCTCCGTCCTTCAAAGGGCACGTAAACTATATCTACATGTTGCAATGCAGCTGAATTTGTTTGATACAGTGGAAGCTCTTATATTGTTATATGGTTAAGAAGTCTGGGGTTTTGAAAATATCGATATTATTGACCGGTTTCAATTGAAATTTGTAAAAATAGTACTTGGTTTAAAACAAACAACTCCTAATTGTATGGTATATGGTGAATTGGGTCATTTTCTCTTTTAACTCAAATAGTCTTTAGTTTTAAATTACTGGTTTAAGGTTATTAATGATAAAGACTAGAACTCCGCGAGGCGGATGTGTCGCTTGACGAAAATGTTTTTTAGTCAACATAAAACATATTAATAAGATTTTTGTTTTAGAGTTATTAGCAATGTGATTCCACATTCCTTAGAGTAATTGCAATAATCATGCATATAAACAAGTTCGGAGTTATTTGAACCTATGGTGACAAAGTTATGCTCCGGACAAGAAATTCTCTAAAAAATCAATCAAAGGGGATTAATTCAAAAACGGAACAAGGTAGAGGTACGGTTCTTGTGCACTGCACTTCGAGTCATTGCCTGAAACATGCATACCAAGTATAGAGTCATTCGAAGCTATGTTGACAAAGTTATGCCTCGGACAAGAAATGCTCTATGAAATCAATCAAAGGGAAATAATTCAAAAACGGAACAAGGTAGAGTTACGGTTTTTGTGCACTGCACTTCGAGTCATTGCCAGAAACATGCATACCAAGCATGGAGTCATTGAAACCTATGGTGACAATGTTTTAGCTCTGGACAAGAAATGCTCTATAAAATCATTGGAAGGGGAATAATTCAAAAACGGAACAAGGTAGAGTTATGGTTCTTGTGCACTGCACTTTGAGTCATTGTCAGAAACATGCATACCAAGTAAGAAGTCATTGGAACCTGTGGTGAGAAAGTTCTGCTCCGGACAAGAAATGCTCTATAAAATCAAAGAGGAATAATTCAAAAACGGAACAAGGTAGAGTTATGATGACAAAGTTTCGGTCCGGACAAGGAAAGCGAGACGACGCGGACGCAGACCTGGACCCGGACGCCGACGCGGACGCCGCCGACGAAAGTCATACCTATATGTCGCCTTTTCAGGCGACACAAAAATGAAATCTCTGTACTTTTGTATAAAATGTCTAAAATATTGTATACCGAATCACCACTGGTTAAAATGTGTTCATAATTCTTTGAATAGCCTTGGCTTGTCTAATAACTGGCTAAACCAGACCACTTTCTCACCGCCAGATTTTTTTAAAAGTGGTAAACCAAAGAATAAGGGATCAATTTATTTAAGACTGGCATTAAACTATACATGAATCTAGTAAATGTCTTAATTATAGGATTTTTAAAACAACTTTTGACTTTGAGCAGTATTTCATTAATTTATCATTCGATCTCATGATTGCTTTTTGTTGTATGAACCACAAAATGCCAATAGAAAAGGGTAGATTTCATAACATAGACAGAAGTCTTAGAGTTTGTACTTTATGTAACACTAATCAACTTGGTGACGAATTTCACTATTTGTTTAATTGTACCTACTTTAACACTTTAAGAAATACTTACATTGATAGAATTTTTTCAATATATCCAAATATTGATAAATTCAAGAACCTGACGAATACTGACAACAAGGACTCTTTGTTAAAACTTTGTAAAAATTATATTTGTTATTAATAAGTCAAAGTCTCATCCTCCTCTTTAATTGCATTCCATTACTCTCTTTCTATTCCGTCTATAACAGATCTCATAGTTTAACAAGAAATGTCTTTAAAAAAGACAAACGGCGTAGGATTAAAAAAGGGGAAAAATAACACATAAATCTTACACAGATGACAGAAAACTTACAATGATTATTTTCAAGTATCAGTGAACAGCTATTTTGCCCAACTTTGTTAGAAAGTAAGTAATGTCTTCAAATTCCATAAAGGAGATTTATTACTTGTGTAATGACAGACAGAGGCAGGAAAAACGTGCAAGTCTTATTAGTCCATGGGCCAGAAAGAGAAATCATCCCCCCTGGTGGGATTTTTGTAGACCCACATATTTTTGTAGTATGGACACTGGTATTTAAGAATCTGGTTGTTGGATGTTAAATCGATGCCGGGTGAATGCACAGTTAACTCGTTTCCTTGGCAACCCGTGCGATTTTCAATGAAGTACCTCAATTCATTGCGGTGTCATATCTGGGCTTAATACGTATTTAAATTAACTCAAATTGGGTTTAAATACTTAAGAATGTTCAAAATTATGTTGCCATAAATTTCAGTCAATAACCTAATTTGCATAATTATGAATATTAATTAGAAGTTTAAATAATTCGTTATTTTTCTAAACAAATACACATTTTGTTGCATGCACATAAGCTATGTATCA
>Ga0224511_10004910_pt1 | contig 10311 bp, 5 predicted proteins | sample SF_May12_sed_USG_2_FD_169988 | JGI IMG/M metagenome (GOLD analysis project Ga0224511, IMG submission 169988) | Sediment microbial communities from San Francisco Bay, California, United States - SF_May12_sed_USGS_8_1 | ecosystem: Environmental > Aquatic > Marine > Sediment | place: USA... | reverse complement strand
AAATACTACTTATTTCTTTTGCTTTAAATCATGTGTTATATTTTGTTTCAAAGCAGCACTAAAATTTTTGTCTTGCAATGCTTTGTTCTAAATAACTTTATTCTAACGCAATAAATTGAAAAAAAAACATTACTGTGATCATCATTCGACGATGTTCTCCGTTCAATAGTCAACCGGTTAATATACAACATTGATCTTGTTGTGTTAAAGCGTTGTATTTCGGTCAATAACAATTGTAGTTGGACCCTTTAACAGGTTGGTTAAGAATGAACGAAAACATAGAAACGTTTGTCAACAAGATCTGTAAATAACAAACCACTTGTATTAACATTCCTTTCTAAATGTTAACATTCTTAAGTAGTCGGACCAACTGTACAGGCGCAGTCACATTCATTTGTTCTCTGCCTTTTAAGCGAGACATTTAGTCGTGCAAATATTCTTGTTCGGCGTTTGACTAGATGTGTCGGACGTATGTACCTAACGTAAGGTAATGTAACAATGTAAGTACACGCTTAATCCTGCGGCTGAATCTGACAAATATCAAGTAAAATGTGTAATAAAAGCAATGAAATAGCAGAAATCAAGTTTCAGGTTTTGTAGGAATAAAACGCAAGGAGATGAGCATTGGCAAATGTATTAAACAGGAATATGCCAATGAGATACTAGTTTTGTTAGATAGAATAATGTAATATTGATGCAACTGATACTGTAAACATATAATTCAGAGTCGAAGATTACTCTGTCATTTGAGAAATCAGACTCAAAGACGTGAAAATGACGTTACATTATTATAAATCTAATTACTCAGGAAGATTAAGTGAAAATGTTGTCAAAAAGTAAAATTGCAATTTATCGCCAACGATACAATTCTTGGTAACATATAACTCATATCATCGGGTTAATTGTTCTTCAAAACCGTTGTTGTGTATGAAATCATTCGCTTGTGTTTTGTGGTCATCTTTATGTTTCTGGTTCTACGCTGCGAGGCTATATTTGTCGGTGGAGCACATGCTTGCGTTGGACCGAGTTTCAGGTCCGCCCTATCAGATAACGTTTTCGGTAATCTAGAACTTCTGTGAAAGGGATCTTGGGCAGCGGTGTCTATAGACTGCTGGGCTACAGCCTTAACAAACCGTCAAGTATGTCCATTTCCTGTAGATTCTTAATGTTAAGATAGGACCTTTGTAATGGATTCACATATTTGCAGCTAGGAAGAGATTTTATAAACCTTTGTTTTATTTAAACATATGCCATTTTAAGACGATCCACCGCACAACCTTTCTCAGTTTGTGCTTTTTTGATTTAAGGGAGGTAATAAGGCGTAAAATTATTTCCCTTTAATTTGATTTAAGCAAATATAGGTAACTTGCATTTTAAAAAGATTTTTCTACGGTTGAAAAGTTAAAGCATAATATATATATCACATTTTAATGGAAAAAAACTTGTTTATTTTTTTATAAAAAATATAAATGTGTATCCTTCATAGTCCATTACAAAGGTCTTATGTTAATGGGTTCAGAACTCAACAAGTTGCATGCAGCCTAAATGACGTCATGACATCATAACAATAATGACGTCATATTGACGTCCTCTCCACATGAACTTTACCCCCTGAATATTTTTAATGAAACCAGTTGGGGTTTATTAAAAAACTGTCTTTTAACAATATTTTATACATTTAACATATGTATTTTAATCTAAATAAAATATCGCCAAAGAATTGGACATCATTTTGTTTTACATTTATATATTGTCGTGAAAAATTGTTTAACTGTATTTACATTATGTAAACATTCTTTTTATTTCGCAAAAACATGATAATTGTCTAGAGATGACAAAATATCAATAACCTGTTATAACCTGTTATATTGGTGTGTGTTTAGATGATATGACAAAACAAACATGGACAGTTAAATATTCACTCAATTATCATACTTATGGGCTATATGCCCAAGAGTGTTAATATTGTAATTCTTAGATGCATATTTGCTGATGTATTTGCATTTTTGTCTAGAATACTATCACTGAGGTGTCAGATAAATCCATACTGTAAACTTCATTTTAATGTCACAAATATTCTGGGAAAATAACGCATTAAACTTGTTTCCGTTTATAATAGATCGAAATTTAATACCAAACATCTTAAAACGTAATGTATTTTCATTACGAATCTTAATTCGTGTTCTTCAATGAGCTTATTTTTGAGAAATGATGGTGTTATGGCATAGCAACATTTGGCATGTTAAAATAAAACCACCTAAAAGAAAGCTTTTTAGTTAAAAGTTTTCACAGAAAATTGAACTCTAATTACAGAGATATTCTAGTGAATTTTTAATAAAATATCGAGAACGTTGTAAATAAAAAGTATAAGTTGTTAGCGAATAGAAATGGTAATGTCATTATGAGTCGTGTTTAAAAATATTTTAAGTCTTAGTGATAAAATATTGATGAAGCTAAGTGCGATTGCTATGATGTTTACAAGTGTTTAAATACAGCATATTTAGGATTAATCAACATTGTATTTGATCAAGAATATGCATATTTTACAAAAATGCATAATTGAAAAACACGTTTGTCGGACATTACATATGGTCAAACAAAAGGCGTAAGGTCATAACACACAGCTACGTTGGCCAATCAGAAAACTAAATATTGTGTATTGATATATATTTTAGGTCCTCAAAGATCATGAATTGCATGTTGTTTACTTTTGAAAAGGGTGTTCAGCTTATGCGCTAGGTGGCGTCGGTAGTGAAGCATCTTCCATTATCACTGATAAACAGCTTCAATGGAGCCGGGGCTGATTTTTGCCAGTGGGGGTTGTGCTTCCTGAGGGCCTTTCCCTTTCATCAATTTAATTTGCATACATGCACTGCTTGATGTAATGTGCTTTTACACATTTGTTGAAACATCAAACGTCATTTTAAGCGCACAGAAGATACTTTAATTATGAATAATTATATATATAAATCATGAATGTATAATGATGTCATTTTGGTAACACGAGGGCTCAAAGAGCCCTGGGTCGCTCGCCTGAGGAAAATGTCAAATGTCACAGTGGAGCCATTTACAGAGGACCACTAAATTGTACACCAAAAATCAAGGCTCTAGTTGATTTTTACAAGAAGATTTTCAAGATTTTCCTATATCACTCTATATAAATCAGATATGTCGTCACGCAGGGCCCCATTTTGTACTAGGGGCACAATTTAAACATTCTTTCTAGCAACCAATCAGAACCATTTCAACAATTTTGGTAGGAAAAAGGGATCATTCCTTTTGAGTTTGGTCATATTCCCCTAAGTGTGGCTCAAGAGAAGAAGTCGTTTGATGTTTTCCTTACATAATTCAATGTAAAATTTTGACCCCAGGGGCATAACGTTAACAACTTTGGTAGTGGACCTCTAGATAATGCTGTACATGTATACCAAATATGAAAGCTCTGCGCCATGTAGTTTCACACAAGATGTTTTAAAATGCACTTTGAAAACCTATACTTTGACCTACTTATGCAACCAATCAGAACCATTTAAATAATGTTGGTAGAGGGGACTACCAAGGGTTCATTCTTGTTGAGCTTGGACGATCTCCAATAAGTGGCATAATTTGAACAACTTTGGTAGAGGACCTCTAGATGATGCTTTATACCAAATATAAAAACTCTGCGCCATGTAGTTTCACACATGAAGATGTTTGAAAATTGCATTTTGAAAACCTTTTTTGACCCCGTGACCTACTGATGCAACCAATCATAACCATTTGAAATATTTTGGTAGGGGACCACCGAGGGATCATTTCTGTTGAGTTTGGTCAAATTTCCATAGGTTTGGCTCAATGGAAAAAGTCATTTGATGTTTTCCTTAAAAAATTCAATGTAAAATTGTGACCCCCGGGCGGAGTCTATTTTGACCCCAGGGGCATAAGTTCAACAACTTTGGTAGAGGACCTCTAGATAATGTTATATACCAAACATGAATGATCTGGGCCTTTTAGTTTCAGACAAAATCTTTTTTTGAAAATTGCATTTTAAAAAACCTATTTTGTGACCCCATGACCTCCTTATGCAACCAATCAGAACCATTTGAACAATTTTGGTAGGGGACCACCCAGGGACCATTGATGTTTTGTTTTGTCAAGTTCCCATTAGTGGTTTAAGAGCAAAAGTCGTTTGAAGCTTTCCTTATATAATTCAATGTAAAATTGTGACCCCCGGGCGGGGTCAATTTTGACCCCAGGGGCATGATTTGAACAACTTTGGTACAGGACCTCTAGATGATACTATATACCATACATGAAAGTTCTGAGCCTAGTAGTTTCAGACACTATTTTTTTTTACATTTCAATTTAAAAACCTATTTTGTTTGTCCCCGTAATCTACTTTTGCAAACGAACTGGAACGGTTTGAACAACCTTGATAGAGTAACACATAGGGATCATTCCTGTGAAGTTTGGTCAAAATCCAATGAGTGGTTTCAGAGAAGAAGTCGTTTGAATGAAAACGTTTACGCACGCGCGTACGCACTGACGGACGACGGACAAAGGACTGTCACAATAAATGAAAAAGGGGGAATAAAATTTAACGTTATTGAACAACCCTCATGCACGTAAAGTTGACATTATTGTATTTCAGAAACTGGTATTCACATGTGACCAAAATATTGGTTGAATAATCGTTTCTCACGTGAATTTACATGATACTTGTACAACTTTGTTTTGATTTCATAAATTATTGTAGAGAAAATATTGCACAGAGAAAACAAACTTTATACTGGGAAAGAATCAGATAATTCCCAAATTATTCTAGATTTTTTATCAATTCCTAACATAATTCCTATGAAAATAGGTCATGACGTTTTTTGATGTGTAAAGTTTCCACTCTTATTTACATGATAAATGTTTATGATTTATTCGTATTTTATTTATTAGCTTGAAATATGCTGCGATATGCACTGACAAGCAATACTGACCGTTGCCTTAGCTGCCGTCGTTAATGCTTTCTTACAGTCCATATAATCTTTATTACATGACGAATAATTTTTTTAACATTACAACTTCGTTTGTTAGCACAGATATAGTAAGTTTATTTCTACAACGAATTAACATGAGTTTCTATTTTGTATATAAAAAGACCGATTAAAAACAGTAGAATTAGGTTTATATCTTTATTTATTGACTAGAATATTTCACCCCGTCCAATCACTAGAACAGTTACACAAGTGTTTCCTGTTAAAATTGTACCCGAGCATCTTCCGATACTGTTCTCGGGATGTAAATATGGGACGAAACGGTAAGGAGATTTTTTTATTTTATTTTAAAAAAATCTATGCGTTTTCTGCAAATAAGGAGAATGTTGTTCGATAGCAATAAACATATTTGTTTGATAAATTGCAACAACAAGTCAAAATTATTAGAAATAAAGACAGTTTCGGCGTGTCTAACAGTGCATCATTTTGAACGTGATTTTTATACTTTTGTAATTTTATGTAATTATTTTGGCCAATATATTAGGTATCGGTGATGATAAATGTCAATAGGAATTTTAACAATATGTTGTATAATTTACAGGCTTGAAATGTTTGTTATAGAGGTTTATTATCTATAAAAGCATAGGTCACTGTTCCAAACAATGGTTGTCGTTCCAGAGCATATGTTGCATACACTACATACAATACTTTATAGAGTGAAAACCTTCTTAACAATGTTATTATTCCGTTATTATCTTATTATGTAATTACATATCAATGATAAATATCAAACAAATTATTCTTAAAATGCAATTATTGACATTGCCATAATACTTTTGTCAAACTGAAATCATTTAAAAACGTACATAAACAATATTTCAAACAATGTTTTATGTTGTTTCATGTTAAAAATAATAAATTAAATGGTTTGTAGTTTTCATATTATTAACAAATATTTTATAGCATTTTCATATTTTGTAAATGAATCGTAATAAATCTTTTTTTAAATATGCAATCAAAAAAATATCAAAACAAATTAAACTTTCAATATGTTCATCATTCCTTCATGCTTAGCTCATGCGAAAACAACAACAACTAAGTAATCGGTTGAGACTCGAACCTGTGACTATTCGAACGCTGGTCCTGCTACGAATCCATTCGGCCACGCCGCTTCTGTTTAGATTAATGCTTTTATTGAATATATCATTTGTTTCTATATGATAGTACTACCTATGTTAATAATAAGTAGTCTCTCTTCTTTAAACATAACAAATTTTTTAACCAATATGAAAACAAACACTGCTGATGGTAAGAATCTTCCTGATTTAATATTCGTGAAATGACAACGCACAAATTATCATTTACATTCATTTTGGGAAACATGATTCTATATTGTTCTAATGTGTATAAAATGTGTTGAACAAATCCGTTGTAAATAAGGACGTTCTTTGTAGTGTTTGTCACTTGTATTGTTTTCGATATATTTTTAAGTATTATCTGATTTTGTGTACCTTGCACTGACCTTTCCTCATTAATGTTCGATAGTGTTCGCTGTCTATAAAAAGTTTGTATACATCTGTCATACAGGACAAACAGGTTTTTTTTAATGTTTTGTTCACTGAGTTAATGTGTGGAACAGTGGCTCAGGGGTCTAGAGTTTGCGCTGAGAACCGAGAAACTATGGGTTCGAATTCGGCTGAAACAGTATTTTTTTACCTATCTACTCACTCCAAAAACGTTGAATACGGTTGTTTTTCCAAATATGTTGCTATAGTTGCAACCATCTTCTCTTTAGATCGTAATGAAACACTCGACTTTCGTTTCAACATGTTGAGTTTTTGCTAGATGTGACGCAGTGCAAATTATATGCAAGTGAGCATTCAAGTGTTATAAATTTGTATGAGAATAATAATGTCGAGCATGTTATGCGCCTTTATAAATCATTTCAATATGGAAAAAAGTTCAGTGCAGGGGATTTGAACCTGTGTCATCAAGTTCGCAGTCAAACTCCTATACCACTGAGCTACATATATAGTTATTGAGCTAGATTGATATTAACAGATTAATCATTGACGAAAGGTACATTCCTGCTGTACAATAATGTGAAACTTACGAAGATTATCGGATATATCAAGGTCAGTGCAAGGTCATATAAATCATACTATACCTTAAACATAAGGCTAATCGTTTGCGACCGGCCTTAAACTGTTGTACGTGGTATTATGTTATCTTGCTTACGTTGCCGTTGTCCGACTACATGTTTTTATAAAAAATATGATGTGGATGATGATAATGAGCTGTCCCAACATAGTTGTCAAAATATTAACATTGTAATACCCAGAAAACATTAATTACTTCTCCTTTTTTAACCACTTTCAATTTTTTATATTAATGGATATTTGCTCACTCTCTTACAAAATTGTTAATATGGAGACAACCTGTTGCAAAAGTAGGTCACGTGTTTAGCAAATGGCTTTCATAAATGCAATTAGTTAGTACTCTTTTCATACGACCAAGGGGTTTTATATTGAAATGACTATTTTTTGTTACAGATGATGCAGCTTCTGGTCCATCTGTCAAATTATTAGCCAAGAGGAAACGATATACATCTCATGTATGTATCAGAAGTTACAGTTCAAAAAGTCTTTTGAATTTCCACATAAAAAAGTGTCCATGACCAAACAACGCATTTCATCGGTAACAGCAATGAAAACCCATCAACGTGTCATCCACATGAAACACTACCCAAACCCGTGCAACAATTGCCCAAGTTTCATTCCAAAAAGACTTAAATAGTCATATGAATCAACATCATGGCAATGGGAACTCGATGAGCTGTCAACACTGCTATAAACAATTTAGATACAAAAACAGTTTTGACAGACATGTTAGTTTCTGTGGAGTAAAACGACTTTGAAATGTTCGGTTTGTGAAAAGAGTTTCCATCTAAAGGACACACTAAGGAATCCCGTGCAGGCTAAACACGGGCAACTCTCGCACATTCGTGAAATTTGTGGCAAGCCTGAAGCCTTTTGAATGGAGTTCAAGCTACAGAAGGCACTTGAAGAACGTCCACACAATGTGCAACTGTGCAACTTTAGTCTCTAAATCAAATGGTTCTAGGTTTGATATTTTATTATAATAGCAACCAGCTATGTTCCAGAAAAGAACCAGCACTTCAACGCAAACACCTACTGTCCAATGTTTCAAAACCTAATCATTGACATATTAATTTTCTATTTCCAAATTTAATCTTCCTACATGAAAACAACAAATCAAAGTTTAAAACTGAAGTTAACTGTATCAATAATTTTTACATAAATGCTTTAAAAACAAAATTCTTAGAAATCATCTTGCATGTTTAGAAAAAAATGGAACAAATATTTTCGTTCCCAAATGCAAACAAAAATTAGGGTCGGGGAAAAAATAGGGACAGTCGGGTCACCGTAACCAGACATTTTTTCCGCCATATTTCATAGGAATTTTATCCAAAAAAAACAACAGATTTATAAATACGTAGATTAATTGTACATTGTATATGTTAAACACAAGGTCCTTCCTGACAAATGGGCACAGGTTTCTGGGGGCGTAACCCCAGGTTTTTCCTAGGCGCGTCCATCTTAAGATCGCAGCTTCTTATAACACAAAAACACAAAAATATTAAAAAGTGCAACAGAGAAAATAAAAAAATATACTAAAATTAGAATAAGAAACTTTTAAGATCTTTCACACAACACACATTGTTTATCCCTTCCTCGCGGTATACAAGATTGGGAAACATAAAAGGCAACACAATTCCGGTTAGTATTGCAATCTCATGTTTTTCTGAGTCTACACCGTGTTGCATTGCTTTTTGTTGTTGCTCAGTGTGATTGCTTTGAAACACCACAAACAACGCTGTCACAGTGTTCATTCATCTTCTTCAAGCCTTCACAACCTCTTGCTGTGTAAATAACACTTCCAATTACCTTTTTGTCTTTTCCTGCTATGAACCATGCGTCTGATCTTTGTTTAATTTTACTTGTTGCAGCATTTGTATCTGGATCTTGATCAGTAATCAGTTGGACGTTTGCTTGATTGTGAAGACATAATTATTTTTCCTCTGTCGGAAACAATTTTAGAAGACCATTAAAAATATACCAGCTTTGCAAAATTTCCATTGGCAGTTCAATAACCCAGATAGACAGTTGCCAACTGATAAACTATTGTCCTACAAGAGTCAACTGCGAATGTCAGTGTTTTGGCCAGGCTTGGGTCCCTTTCAATTCTTTCTTTGAACCTTTCGATCGCCAACTACTTTGCTTTCTTGTGGCTTCAGACTTCCATGGGTTGTTTGAAACAACTCTAAAACATTTGTCAATTTTTGTTTTCAGTTCCTTTTGTATTTCAGGTTTTACGTCGATTTGCTCTTTCTCTACACATGTTTTCTGTTTGCTTAACATCTTCAGTGAATTGTTGTTCGTATGAATGCAATCGTGTGTTTTTGGTTTGTAAGGAATCCTGCTTGAAACCCAAGAGATCGACTGCGGTGCCGCGTTTTATTTTTTCCCATCAAACATAATCACATAACTCATGTTTTCAGTGTTTTTTCAGTCATTTTGTCAATCATTGGATCATTGGTTCCTGGGTCTTCTGAAATATCGATATCAACAGGGTTGTAAATAGCGAGTGCAGTTTCCGATGGACAGGAGTTTATGTTTGAACAAACGTTTACCCCACCAAAAGAATTTCAGACTTGTATCACCATAGCGTACAGTGCGTGTATCAATGCAGTTGAACCACTTTACTACGTCAAGAAAGAGAATGAAGGCTACGCTGTCCAAAGGAATTGTCCAAGTGCCACTAAGCTTAAAAATGACACAAATATGTGTTTTATGCCATGCCCATCAAATATTATCAATAAAAAATGCATATTATCTTCCTTGACGCCATCTCGTAGCTCGTCATCACACACAGGAGTTGCAGTGTAAATCTACTTTGATACATCATCTTCATTTTAAATTGCGTCGTTGTAGTTTGTATAGGTTTTGAAGAAGAAGGTTGTGCTATGGACGACAATTGTAACAAACTTGATGTTTTTGGAACTTGAGTATTCATTGATTTTGTATCAGCGATATTCGTTTATGTGCCTCTTGGTAGTCCATCTTCATACTCAAATGTGTCGTCACTGTCGTCATGCGGCGGCGTTTATTTTGAGCATGCTCAAAACAAACGCCGCGGCTTGGCGTTTCCACAGCGTGTTAAACCCCGGTCACATTAAGGCGTACCTGCTGTTGCGCCGGGTCTACGCCTGGAAAATCAGAAAATTTTGGAGATTTCGCTCGCCTGTGGTACGATTTTTTGACGG